>Ga0214545_1000541_pt1 | contig 61261 bp, 36 predicted proteins | sample CNSS4metaG_FD_160064 | JGI IMG/M metagenome (GOLD analysis project Ga0214545, IMG submission 160064) | Root nodule microbial communities from cowpea collected in UCLA plant growth center, Los Angeles, California, USA - CNSS4 | ecosystem: Host-associated > Plants > Roots > Nodule | place: USA... | reverse complement strand
AATGCTGGGGCTTCCATTTTACCAAGTCTTCAAGAGCGGTCTGATTCGTTTACTTCTTGACTTGTCAGATGTCGTCCTTGGCCGCATACTATCCGTGTTGGCCACTTTGTTGTTACTTTAGCTTTTATTCAGTTAAGTTCGGGACCATAGCGGCCCAGGTCGTGTACTTGGGTTGTCTCTGGCATGTTCGTGAGGGTTATCATTTATATGGTTAAATTGACCAGGTCCGGTACAAGTTAGACTGACTCGGCCTAGGTTGAATACTTGGTTGTCTTGATGCATTGTTTACTTATTTGTTTAAGTTTGGTTAGGTGTGATACACAAGCTAAGTAGAATTTAGGCTGACACTAATAATTTTTAAATTAATTAAAAATTAGATTTAAATATGTAGTCTTTAAAATGACATAAAATTGAAATTCATCTTTATCTCAAACTTTGATATATTTTGATTCTCAAATTTTTAAAATGAATGGGTATAGTCTTATTAACCCAACGATGTTAATTTTCTTTACGTGTTAAAAAGGCATTCTAAGCTGTCATTTGAACTAGAATGTGTCAAATGTGTAAGCAGCTCAAATGCTAGCTTGAAACGTTCCTACAACATTTTATGGTTTAGATTACCACCGCAACAGTGAGTGCAATGGAGTTTTCTATGGGTGGAGGTTCGTAGAGTTGGGGTTCCATGAGTGGGTACTATAGTTTATGAGTAAAGTAAATGAAATGAGAAGATGACAGTAGAGGGGTGTCATGGTGGGAATTATGCATGAAGAGTGAATAGTTGAGTAAAAGAAGTGGATGGGTTGTTGAGTCTTATTTGGCTTGAATATAATTGAATAATGAGTTACTACAATAGTTAAAGGAGACACATTGAGTATATACTTATAGGCACGAAAGAAACTGGAACTAGGAAGGGCTATAACAGAGTGTTAAAAGATTTCATGGAGGGTACCTAGTTTTGCCATAAGTTAATGACGTTATGCAACTTGAGTTCACATGCTTAGATATATATACTAGCGATCTGAGGTATGTAAAATTAATTAGGATGAGTTGGTAGAGGGCTGAAAATACCTAGTAATATAAAATGTAACTTGGATAGTAATTGGAATGGGTTAGTGCCTTAAACAACATTTAGAAGTGTGCAAAACAAGTAACCTCGTGTACTAGTGTAGCGCCTAGCGGCAAGGATTGGACCACCAGGCGATAGCTACATTTCCTTGAAGGCCACTGTGACGCGAGGCGTCTAGCAGTGAGTGTTGTCCCGCCAGGTGATACCTGCAATACAGAGGCATCAGAGGCGCTTAGCGCCTAGCGGCACGTGTCCCCCGCTAGGCGGTCTGGAAGCATATTTCGCTTGGTGACTAAGGACAACACCAGGCGATATTGCAGAGGCAGAAGTTGTGTTTTGATTGATGTGGATGTGCGTGGTCTACAAAGCTTTGGTGATATCTCGAAGGTCAGCTTGCTGGTGTTCCTTGAGTTGTGGCTCGAAACATATCCCTTGAGTCGTGGCTCGAGATAAGGGTTAAGCATGTGGCATTCCTTGAGTTGTACCTTAGAATGACATCTCTTGAGTTGTGGCTCGGGTTGGCGAGTGTTATCGATGTGAATATGCGAGTTGTGGCTCGTACGGATGGGTCCAGATAGATTGCCCTCCTCAGTATTAAGCTGACGAGTTTGGTAGTCTTGGGACATTACGAACTATGTTCGTAATGGGAACTCCACCTAGCGTTACAAATATGGTCTATAGCAGGTTTCCTATACGTGTTCTACAAGTTGTGTCTTGTAGGTGAGGCACCAAGATATCTTGAGATATTCATCTAAAGACGTAGAACATGGATAACATGGTGGTGGCCATGTGGTTTGGAATCAAAGGATGAAGTTCCTTTGATGTTTGTGTGTTTATATATCTGAATTGTATATGTTTTATATACTGTTAGCTCACCCTATCTACTTGTGTTTGGTGATGATCGTGTACGCGGTACACCGGAACAGATGATGTTGCAGATGGATCTGGTGAGGCATAGAGCCGAAGCGGGACTAGTCTGGGAGAAAAGTTTTTACTAGAGTTTTTATTATGGTTTTTGAATAAACTTGTAAAATTTTATGTTACCATACTTGGTTATTGTATTTGAATTCTTAAAGTATGGAGTTAAGTTATTTTACGATGCAAACTTTTATGTTACCATACTTGGTTATTGTAAACTTTTATGTTACCATACTTGGTTAATATAATAAATGATGTTTAATTATTATTTATATTTTATTTTATTTAAATCTGTAATATCCGACCGGGATGTTACACTCCACACTACCATAAAAACCCCAAGTTTTATTCCACTCTTTCTCTCTATGTCTTGTTCATTATAGGTTTTATTTCAATTTTCATTATAGGTATTTTTGTAATTTCACATCCATTATGGAGGTGCATGAAGAAACCATGGGATTGTAGGAAGAAACTCCCCATGAACCTTTGTCTAACAAAAATAATTAGAGTGCACATTCTTATGCACAAACATAGAGTATTTTGTTGTTATCGTGCAACGAAATGATTAGCGTTTGGACACAAACTAAGAGTGAGGGTGAATTGGATTCTTAATAAAAATTGTGCTTTTAAATTTTCCTCCTTTTAATATCAAAGTTCAATTAAAATCTTTCCTTTATTTTAATAAACACAATAAAATAAAGAAAGTAGGGAAGAGAAAATTGCATAAAGTATTTATACTAGTTCGGATCAAAAGACCCTACGTCCAATTGTTAATCTCTTAAAAGCAAGATTAACTCAATCACTAAAATAAACCAAACTTACATTCAATGATAAGAAATATTAGGGTTTAGAAAACACCTCTCTTGAATCACACAAGAGATGAAGACACCTCCCTTGAAATCCAAAGGAATGAAAACACCTTCCTTGAATAACACAAGGAATGAACACCTCCTTTGAATCACACAAAGGATGATCGACTTCTCCTACCAACAACAACAACACTCAATCACTCAAGATCCCACTTGATGAAAGTTATCGCTCTACCCACACTAGGTTTTTCAAAGCCTTCCCATAGAGAGTTCTCAAGTACTCAAATTTCTCTAACTTCTGTATTCGATAATGAAAGCCTACCACTTTATTTATAGAAGCCTATTTATAAATTAGGTTAAGAATATGAAAAGTTAAGTCACAATTGCCATAGATAATTGATTATCATAAGTGATAATCAATTATCACAGAAACTTTTCCAAAAACATTTTCCTCGTTGTGATAATCTATTATCAGCCAGGATAATCTATTATCAGTAGGTGATAATCGATTATCACAAAGGGTTTTTCTCAAAAATCAGTTTAAACTGAGATAATCGATTATCACTAAGAATAATCGATTATTCCAGTGAGTTTTGCAAATAAACAAAATTCTCTTGGTGATCTACTACTTGGGTTTTGCCTTTTGACTCTTGACATACTAATTTAACTATTTTAAATAACATACACATATTACAAAACCTAAACTAAACCCATAAGTCTTCAATATATCTCTTGAATCCAAGCATTCTTTTGAGTCTTCAGCATTTTTTCATGCATCATCATCAAGTCTTCCATACTTCTTTATAAGTCATCATCATCATCATCAAAACTCCTTATTGAAGGAAGATGTCCATCTTCTTCCTTTTGTCAACATATTTAGTAACAAGAAACTCTTCTTATTACTAATTACACCCTCATACTAATAGAAAAAGATTAAAATACTTCATGTCACTATGTATGCCATTGACCTTCTACCTTCATTTTCCAGAGAGAAGAAGAATAATAAGAAAAAGGCTTAATAATGCAACTTTACTCCCTATTTTCATTGAGCTTGTTCAATACGATAATTTTTTTTTTCATGTTAAATAAGGTATCAATTTTCTTCAAGTTTTGTCAATTTAATCCTTTTTGGCAACACACTTAAATTGCTAAAGAAATGCGAACAATTAGAAATATTTTAATAGAATTTAAAAAATAAATAATTAAAATAAAAAACCTTACTGTTACTCATGTTTTTATAGACCTTTAATTTATGGGTTAATGTTTTTTATGACTAACAGTTATATCTTATTACACTTTACTCCTTTGTCTCCTTTTGCTACCTATAAATACAACCTAGGTGCATGGGGAAAAACAACCACAACAACAAAACAACAACAAAGACACAACAAACACTAAAGTTTTCTTAAAAGTGTTCTTCTTTTCTTTTATATACTATCTCTTAAAATAGTGGTGTTCATAAGGTTCAGAGATCATTTGCTGCAAACGATCGATTTGACAGATTGTTGTATCTTGGAAGAGAAACACATAAGATTTGAAACACATATGAATGTGTATTTGTTTAGCCCTGTGCAGTAGGGACGTTTTTCTCTCTAAGGATAGCGATATGCGTGCCTCAACTCAGGCTATTTCTATTCCTTACCTCATTTATTTTTATCTATTATTTATTATTATTATAATAATTTTATTTTTAATAGTATTGTATCTCTTATTATTATTTCTCTAATAATTATTATTATATTATTTCATATTTTTATTATTATTAGTGATATTTGAATAATAATTTTTCTAACATTATTAGAGAGATAAGTCCTTGTTATTTCTATTTTTGATTACTCATTTGTATTCATTTCTAAAATTAAAAACAATATAGAGCTAAAGACTGAAAACACATTTTATCAACTAAAGTGTTTGTTATGGTTATAATTAAACCAGTTACAACTAAGCCTAAAAATTTATGTGTATAATTGTTTCTATTTCTATTGATAACAATAAATGAAATTATGGATAAATGAAATTCCTGCTCACTGAATAATTTTTTTGTGATATCCATAGCTAATGTTTTTGTTGTTATATTAATTTATGCTTTAATATTGTCTATTCTTACCATTGATAAAGATGTTCTATATCATGTATATATTTTAAGTGTTTTGTATGAAAATAATTATAAAATTATTTGTCTTACTAAAACTACTATTGTGTTATGGAAAACACTTGAACTAAACTTTGCATTTGCAAAGAGAAAAACAAATTAGCTTGATATTTATATGAAAAATAGAGTTTTTCATGTTTCTGACTTCAAAACTTCCTTTTTGTTCAACAAGGTTATGAAGTGGGTTTTGAGTGCAATATGATTATTATTTGTAGACATTGTTATTTGGTTGATAAATGATATATTTGTGATGTTTTGTTTGAGTTAAACACCTTTATCTTGTAATAAAATATTTATAATTTTTTCTTTGATTATTACAAAATGTTGAAAGTTGTGATATATGACATGCTATTATTATAATTGTTGAGAAGTTTAGTTAGAGATCATTCAAATTATAAAATTTTGAGGTACAAAATTAATTAAATAGAGAAGTGATAATACATGTCTTTGTAAATGAGTTTTTTTATGTAAAATTCATGGTATAATTCATTAAGCAACATTTTCATATAGTGTTAATCTAATGGTGCAACGAAAGAAAGAAAAAAAAATGTTTTTTTTGATATGGTAAATGTTATGCTTCAAGTTCTAGCTTACCTAACATTATATTAATGAAATTTTAAATCCTGCTTACCATATTTTGAACACAAAAGGTTGTGATAAACTTTTTATGAGTTATGAAAGAAAAATGAACCACATTTAAAATATTTCAAAGTGTGGGGGTGTCTTGTAAAGGTTAATATACCTTTTAATGAAAAAAATCTTTGGTTATTTATACCGATAAATATCTAGAGATGTTTCCTTCAAATGATAAATTATTTAAATTTGTTTGGTATACCTAGGGAACTATTTTGTCATCTAGTGTAATATTATTTGTGTTTCTTCTGGTTATGGCAATATGTCCAATCTCTTGAGATGATCGAATGATAATGTAAATTGGATATTGATTTTGGTGACACAAAATCACCTATTGGTTATAGTTATGTTTTAACCTTGGATGAAGATGTCATGTCATGGAAATATGTTAAAAGTTGTTGTTCTATCATGATCTACTATGCAAGAAAAAATTATTCCTTTTTCGAATGCATCCTGACAATTAAATTGTTATATTTCAAGTTTTTAGTAAAAATGTCAATGAAATTGACATATGAGAATGAGAGGCAAATACATTAGAAACTTAATTACTCATGATATTATCTCTCTTGACTTTGTCAGGTTAGAAAGAAATATTACATATCTGCTTATCAAAGGGTTGATGCATCAACAATAAGAATTCAAGTCATCGAGGGGAATGAGACTATAGCCCATAAATTAGTTGCAACAATGGACACCCATCTTCACATGAATGGCGATCCCATGGAATGGAGTTGAATGGGTAACAACGAAGTTGTTGTTGACTAAAGTACACCAAATAATTTGATTAAATTTTATGTCTCATTCCTATGGTGAGGTGTACTATAAATTGTGGCAATAATAAGGTTGAGATATGTGTTGGTATCGCGCAGCGGAATGCTTAATCGTTTGGACAAAAACCAAAAGGGGGGTGAATTGGTTTTAAGTAATAAAATTAATACTTTAAAAATTTTCCGAAATTTTACCGATTAATTAGATATTAGTTCCTTTATATGCAACAGTAGATTCAATATAGAGATAGAGAAAAAGATTGAACACAAGTATTTATACTGGTTCAAATCAAAAGATCCTACATCCAGTTGTTAATCTCTTCAAATAAAGAGATTAACTCAATCACTAACAAATATTAGATTTACAATCAGATAGTAAAAGATTAAGGAAATAAAACACCTCTCTTGAACACACAAGAGATGAACACCTTTCTCTGAATCACAAAGAGAACCTTGACCTCAGCTTTCCTAACAACATCAGCAGCACTCAATCTCCTAGAAAACCTCTCAGGAAAAGTTATCACTCTACCCACACTAGGTTTTTCAAAGCTTCTTTTGAGAACACTTAGAGAACTCTCTTTGCAGTCACAACACTAACACTCTAGCTTCTAAAAAAGGTAAGTTCGAAGTAACTCTGATGTTCCTTAAATAGGGGTTCCAAAAATTAGGATAATCGATTATCATTAGTGATAATCGATTATTCCAGTGCATTTTTTGAAAACAAAGTTTTGAGCAGATAATCGATTATCAGAGGTGATAATCGATTATTCTAGTGCTTTTTTGAAAAAATTGACTCAGCTCAAGATAATCGATTATCCTAAGTGATAATCGATTATCACATTGATTTTTCGAGAATTACAAGATTTTTTATCTTTGCATGTTGATTTTAACTAATCTAAGCACAATTTACAAGATAGCTTTAAACATAAAAACACATGTTCTTCAAATTGACTTCCAGATGGCTTTTAGGCTTCTTTTATCATCATCAAAATCTTGCTTCAACATTTGACTTGTATTTGCTTTTGCCAACAGTATGTGCATTATTATGCTTATTTTATGAAATACCTCTTAATAAACCCAATGGTTGAGGTATGTGCATTATTTTATAAAATACCTCTTAATAAACCCAATGACAATTATTGTAAGGGTGTGAGTCACAAACCACCCTTTGAGGGTTTACCTAGTGAGTGTGATGGTGGGGTCGTCATTGTGAGACATGGGCAAGTCTCTAAGTGACGCTCATGAAACAAGATACATGCACAAGGTCGTAATGTGCACCCACTGATTAGAACCTATAATGAACCCCGATATTGTATGTGTTATTTACTAAAACCCGGTCACAAGGGATGTAGCTCAAGGCAATTAAGTCTCTGCATTTACTCAGGTGGAAGTTTATAAGCACTAGGTGTAAAAGTTAGACCCGGAAGGTTCCTTACACTTAACTGCAATATTTTGTTTTAAAAGATAATATATTTTGTTTTATTTTTTTTTAAATTATGTGGGGGATTATTAGAAATATTTTAATATAATTTAAAAAATAAAGAATTAAAATAAAAAACCTTACTATTACTCATGTTTTTATAGACCTTTAATTTATGGGTTAATGTTTTTTATGGCTAACGGCTATATTCTTATTACACTTTACTCCTTTGTCTCCTTTTGCTACCTATAAATAACACCTAGGTGCATGGGGAAAAACAACCACAATAACAAAACAACAACAAAGACACAACAAACACTAAAGTTTTCTTAAAAGTGTTCTTCTTTTCTTTTATATACTATCTCTTAAAACAGTGCTGTTCATAAGGTTCGGAGATCTTTCGCTGCACTCGATCGATCTGACGAGTTGTTGTATCTTGGGAGGGAAACGCATAAGATTTGAAACACATATGAATGTGTATTTGTTTAGCCCTGTGCAGTAGGGGCGTTTTCTCTACAAGGATAACGCTATGCGTGCCTCAACCTAGACTATTTCTACTTCTTACCTCATTTATTTTTATCTATTATTTATTATTATTATTATTATAATAATTTTATTATTAATAGTATTATATCTTTTATTAATATTCATTGATTTATATATATGTCGTATTATTAATAATTATTATTATATTATTTCATATTTTTATTATTATTAGTATTATTTGAGTAATCATTTTGAGGTGGGAAGGCCTTAAGACCCAAAGTTTATGTTGAGGTTAAGTACATTAGTTCCTGAACTATAACGCAAGATTGAAATTCGTTTATGTCAAAAATTTTGATACATTTTGGTTCTCAAAATTTAAAAATGAATAAATTTAACACAATTATGTTAATTTTTTTGATGTGTCAAATATGTGTCATGCTAATATTTGAGTTGTTTATACCGTTTGACATATTATCGTTTCAATGTCAATAGGAAAACGTATTTGACACACCAACAGACCTTAATGTAATTAGATATAAATAAATATATCTATTCATTTTTAAAATTTGTGAAAAAATGTATCAAAATTTTAAACAATGATAAATTCTAATTTCGTGTGAAACTAAAATCATACTTAAATTATTTTTAAATTATTTTTGTTAATCATTTTGGTTAATACTATCTTTGTTTAGACATAGATTCCTCGACATCTCATAATATATTTATTCTCACTATTTTGTTTTAAATAATTTGATTTATTTAATTATTTATCTTGATTTAATTTATTATTAATTAGAGTTTTTATATGAACATTAAAGGAAGAAAAGAAAAATACCGGCGTGAAAACATTTTTTTCGCATCGCCTTTGTTCCTTCGCTTCAACAAACTTCACCGAACAAACTTTTAACTGCCACATGTTTCATGCCCTTGTATAAGTGAATATAGCTCTATAAACAACAAAAGAAAAGCCACATGTAACATTTCTTCTAAATAGAATTAATTTTACTGTACTAAAGATATTTTTGCATTAAACAAAAATAAGAAATTCATTATACCGAACATATTCTTACCTTAATAATTAATTATACACAAGAAAAGAATTATAATAAACATTTATTTAAGTTTTGTATTTTAATTTTGAGTATTTAGTATAAAATTAATTGAGATGCGTATTTATAAAATTTTAAGAATTATATTATAATATAAAATGTTATAAATGATATAATTAAAGTATGAAATTTTATGAGTATTAAGAATTTGTAAAAATTGTAAAAATATGAAAAATAAAATATGAGAACTTGTAATTTTATTTTATTTATATTATATATATAATATAAAATTAAATTATTTTGCGTGATTCTTTTCTTTACATAAATTATTAAATTATTGATTTTAAAATTTTTCTTTTACAAATACAAATTTAAACAAATTACAAACTTAAATAAACGTTGACTTATCCTGTATAATTTCTTTTTCAACTACCTCATTGTACGGAAGAAAACAAGAAGTAAATGTTAGACTGTTGTCATAAAACCTACTGATTGTCAAGCAAATATCTATAATTCTTTATATATATATATATATATATATATATATATATATATATATATATATATATATATATATATATATATATAAATGGTTTGAATCTTTAGAAGCTTCTGTGAACTATCATGAATTTTCACAACTAGGAACAATTATAATTCATCTTGAATTTTGCTAAAATGGTGCTTTGAATTTTGCTAGATAATGGTGCATGGTGGTAGAATAGTCTACATGACGTTAACAAGACACCAACATTTCAACCGGGAGTGTTGCTCTGATTGGGGCCCTAACATTGATGTGAGACTGTGAACATATATATATATAAAACAAGATAAGATAAAATAAAATATTCGTAGTTTTCAGCTTCTGTTGAAGTTAAAGAAGAATTTGGCAGCAACCTACAAAAGACAGAGTCCAGCACATCCTGAAGCTTTAATGAACGGCTCTACAATTTATTGGCACTGCACTATTGATAAGTATACGAACCCACTAAAGCACAAAAGTCTTAAAATTTAATTTTACAAAATGTGATCTAAAAGTTATAAAGAAAATGAGCGACACATAAAGGAGATCAGAAAAGATTGGTCGAAAGGTGTGGGAGCATGGCCACAGCCCCTGCATACGAAGAACACCTCCCGGCAGCACCGAGGTGGCTGAACAAAGGTGACAACGCGTGGCAGCTAACAGCAGCAACTCTGGTGGGTCTCCAAAGCATGCCAGGCCTGGTCATCCTCTACGCCAGCATAGTCAAGAAAAAATGGGCAGTCAACTCTGCTTTCATGGCTCTCTACGCCTTCGCAGCAGTCCTAATATGTTGGGTCCTCTTGTGCTACCGCATGGCCTTCGGGGACAAACTCTTTCCCTTCTGGGGCAAGGGTGCCCCTGCCCTCGGCCAAAAGTTTCTCATAAGCCAGGCCAAGGTCCCTGAGACCACCCACTACTTCAACAACGGAACCGTCGAGAGCAAGATGTCAGAGCCCTTCTTCGCCATGGCTTCTCTTGTCTACTTCCAGTTCACTTTTGCTGCCATCACGCTTATCTTGTTGGCTGGTTCTGTTCTTGGGAGGATGAACATTAGGGCTTGGATGGCTTTTGTGCCTCTTTGGCTCATTTTTTCTTACACTGTTGGGGCTTTCAGTCTCTGGGGTGGTGGCTTTCTCTACCATTGGGGGGTCATTGATTACTCTGGAGGCTATGTTATTCATCTTTCTTCTGGAGTTGCTGGCTTCACTGCTGCTTACTGGGTATATATAACACCCCTTCTCTCCCCTTCATTCTCTCACTATATGCTCAATATTTACCAATTCTACTTTTACACTTAATATTTGAAAGAGAATTTTTATTTTTATACTGTGAATTGCACAAGTGTGATTGAATTGAAAATGCTGAGAGAAAAGATGGATGAAGGTAGGGCCAAGGTTAAAGAGTGACAGGGAGAGGTTTCCACCAAACAATGTGCTGCTGATGCTTGCGGGTGGTGGGTTGCTGTGGATGGGGTGGTCAGGGTTCAACGGTGGAGCACCATATGCAGCCAACGTTGACGCCTCGATTGCTGTGGTGAACACCAACATTTGTGCAGCCACTAGCCTCCTTGTTTGGACCTCTCTCGATGTCATCTTTTTCTCCAAACCATCTGTCATTGGAGCTGTTCAGGGCATGATGACTGGACTCGTTTGCATCACCCCAGGTGCAGGTATATATCTATCTTTATATCTATTCTTTCTTAACATATACTTTTTTTTTCATCCTTATATCTACTGCCGGAACCGATAGGAATTCAAGTGTGAGTTTAAATTCCACATTGATCGGAAATAAGAAAGTGAAACACTATATAAAAATAAAGACTCATAAATCCATTGTCTTAAAGTTTTGGGTTGAGAGTAATATCAGTGAAACCCTCTTTATAAAACCTGACACGAACTTCATCCTCATCATCATAACAAGGTCAAATAGAAATTCCACAACTACGTGTTATATGTATGAGGATCATATCTCATCAAAATAAATACGTTTTCTGAGTTAATATAAGTGTTCATAAATATTGGAGAGAAATTTACTATAGGAACTTGTATTAGTGAAGTCATATTTCCTTCGATCATATGATGTTTAATTTGTGGAGAAACCTAACCCCATCTTACCCCTGGTCCTTAGTCTAAACAAAAAGACTGAGTCAAATTGGCCTAATATGTTTACCCTATACACCACTCAAAAGTAAAGGAAAATGTATTATTATGGTGTAATTTCATCAAAAAAATAAATATATTAAAATAGACCGACTGTAAAATAAAAAATAAAAAATTAGATAAGTTTACTTAGAAAGTATGACTTCGAATTGAAGAAACTTGGTTTTACCAACTTTAACTTTTTATTTGTAACAATAAAAAAGTCGAGTTTAAAATGTCATATCTTGTTTTATACTTTTTTTTAATTAAAATTATGTTTGGTAAACATGACTCTTATTTCGTTTTGTAATAAAGTTGTATTTGATAAGTGAGAATTTTCTATTTTTTTTTTCTGCTTTACTCAGCAAGTTTTAGTAAATATGACTTTTTTTTTTTGTACTAAAAGCATAACTTCATTAAAAGAAAAAAAGGTTATATGAAATAAAATTGTGTATATTGAACATAATTTATGGGTTGTGAAAAATAAAAAGTTTAAATAAAGATCATAATTTTAGTTTGTCACTTCTTACAATTTTTTACTATGGTAATTTTTTTCAAAATTTAAAAGCGGAATAATATACTAACTATAAGAAAATTCTATAATAACTAATTTTAATAGAAAAAATAAGTAGTCACTATAATAACTAATTTATAAACTAAAATTTATTGACAATTAAAATAGTTTTAAAAAATTTTAATTGATTTTTAAATTATTAACTAAAATAGTTTTTAATATGAATTGATTTTTAAATTGATTAAGCTACCAAGAGTTTGGTTACCAAATAAATTGGTCTCTAATTAAAAAATTAATCTCTAAAATTACTCTAAATATAACTTTTATCTTTAAAATTGATTATTATTTAATAATTTTCTTAAATTCCAAAACTTTGAAATATGTATTAAGATAACAGATAAATATTTTGGCCAATATCAAAAGGCATCAAAACTAGTAAATGTATATATCATAATGCTTTCAAACATTTTCTTTGTTATTTGTCAACGTTATTGGAAAATAAAGAATACTATGTATAAAATTCATTAAATAAGATGTGTAACTTGCAAAACTACTAATTTTGACTTTGTTATTTATAATTTTTTAAAATAACCTCCATTTAATAATAACATCAATTACAAATTTTCGCATGTCACTTCAAAATCGTTTTCATATAGAAAAAGGTTGTTTGATATAATGTTTCTAAACACATGTCACATGTATTGAAAAACAATTACTAAAGTCTAAACAGTGACATAATCTTCAATCAGAAAAGGTAACATAATCAAAATCAACAAAAAGAAAAATATTGAATAGCTAAATATTTAATTATACATTGACTAAAATGATATTAAAGTGCTTAATTACATCACTAATGTTCATAGTTGGCATTTGTTGACATTATTTAATATCCAAGTGAGAATGAAAAATTTCAGGGCTTGTGCAATCTTGGGCAGCTATAGTGATGGGAATACTTTCTGGGAGCATTCCATGGATGACTATGATGATCCTCCACAAAAAGTCAAGCTTTCTCCAGAAGGTTCTGTTTATTTTTCTATGTCGATACATCATGGTTGATATTATTAATCTAATTCAAGTTTCATAATAATCCTTGGGTATCGTTAGCAAGAGCATCTTTCCTCAACAAATCAAATCAGCTGTGATATTTTATATTTATATACTTTTCACTATTTTTAACAATATCATATATTGTTTATTATCTAACCAATATTTTCCCTTAAATCCATCGATATGGTATAAATTGATACAAAAAATGAGACCACTCTTCCATATATTATTAAATTTATTTTAATTTAATATACTTTTTTGTCATTGTTTATTTATATCTATATCTGTAAAAAGAATACATTTCGGTATCTTTTTCTATTTTTCCAATTTAACTTTTTTAATTACTATTTTTTAAATTTAAATATTATTTATTCTAAAAAATATTTTTCAATTTTATCATTTTAATAATTACTTTTTGAATTCAAATAATATCTTATTAAAAAAAATTATTTACTCTTTTATTGTTTTATTATTTTTAATTTTAAATATTTACTCGTAATATTTTTACATAATATTATTTACAATATTTTTTTATTATAATAAATAAAATTTATTTTGTTTATAACTATATATTTCAAATTATATTTTTTAATTACAACTTTTAAAATTTAAGTATTTATATATATTTACAAAATTTGTACATATAAATGCAATATAATATATGTGTTTAAGCTAGTAATATATAAATAAAGAGGTTACACATTTTTTGTTTCCTCTTTTCTTTCTCCAATTTTATCTTCTTATTGCTACTTTTTAAATATATAAAGAGGGTATAGTGGTGTCCTCCTTTGCTTTTTTCAATTTTACTCTTTTAATTACAACCTTTAAATTTAAATAATTATTTATGAAAGATAATATTTTTCAATTTTATTATTTTAGTAATTATTTTTTGAATTCAAATAATTACATAATATTTTAAAATATTAATATATATTAATATATATATATATATATATATATATATATATATATATATATATATATATATATATATATATATATATATATATATATATATATATAACTATTTATAAAGTTCTTTTGTGTCACAATTATTTATTTCTATTTTATCCTTATAATATAATTACTTATTATTATTTAAAGACTAATCGATACATGTTCTATTAAAACAGTTATTTTCCTTTTCTTTTTATTCATTCATTAACAATAATTTTTTTTTTCTTCATTTATTCTACTTTGTTCTTAATAAATATAAATTTATTTTGTATATTAACTTAATAATTTACTATATTATCACCTATTAACATTTGTATACGTACTAATAAAACTAAAGAGATATACCTCGATATTTTTTTTACTTTTTCAATGTTACCATCTTAATTATTGTTTCTTAAATTTAAACAGTTATTCATAATACAAATGCTACTCTTCCTTAGTAATTACTTTTTAAATTCAAAATAATTATATAATATTCTAAAATTTATAACAATATATAAACATGATTCCCTCTTCTGTCCACATTTCAAAATATTAATTTTATCTTTTTAAAATATAATTATTTATTATATTTTTAAAAATTGACCGTTACTTTTTTAAGCTTTTTTAAAAAATCGTCTATCTTTACTTTTTTGTTTTTCTCTATTTATTAATAGTTATTCTCTCATCTGTTATGATATATTTCAGTTTATTTTTAATAAATATAATTTTATTTTATATATTAACCTAAAAACATTAAAAAATATGTACACAGTGTCTATGTGTATGCTAATATTTATAATGAAATTATTTACTCTTTTATCAATCTAGTAACTATTTTTTGAATTAAATAATTACTTATAAAATTAAATTTACAATATTACTTATAATATTTTTTATTTCAATAATTAAAATTTATTTTATCTATAACTATATTTATAACTATGTACACCTTTGTTTTTTTTTCAATTTTACTCCTTTAATTATTATTTTTAAAATTTAAATAATTTTTAGATATTTAAAAAAAATTATACATAACGTGATAGACATGTATTACGCTGGTATAATTAATTAATATATACTAATTTCAGTTACATAAAAGTTTCATTTCGAACTTTATAATGGAAAGAAATCCTGAAAGTTTTTGAATAATACAACGATTTCTTATTAATATATTTATAATATGTGAAAAAAATATCATGTATATATAATTTCTTTTTGGTCCGTTCACCTTTTTTAAAATTCAGCACCAGCCATTTAGAAAATAATTATATTTTTTCTACCTAATTTTGAATGTACCACTTATAGTATCACCATCTAAATCATTGTTTTCTATACATTAATATCTAAACCATTTCGAGCGTAAAGATGTATTTCAAAATTAGAAAGACAAAAAAATTAGAATAAATTAATATTAAACTTTAAAAATGGTGTAAACATATCCTATCTTTTTTCCCATTAAATTAATATAGGTTCTGCTTTTTTGCTATACTGTAAAACAACCATGATATAGTTTCACCCTATATTTTTCCATACTACCATCTAATAAACGTAAATATTATATTATTTTATTGCAAAATTTTGTTTATACTTATTTTATTAGTTAAATATAATATTTTATCATTAAAGAGTAATAATACACGTATACTTTGTACACATATATTACATATTTTTTCTTGTTCTTATCTATCTTCTTATTTGATCATATATACTATAAGTTTATCACTTCTATAAGTCAAGAAGTGTTAGTGTACATATAAAACACCATTTTCAACAACAAATTAATATATAACTTCAAACGTCATTTGTAAAGACAAATATAACTTCAAACGTCATTTGTAAAGAAAAATATAACTTCCAAACGTCATTTGTTAAGAAGAATATTTTACATTAATTTTCATAAAATAAAATGACTAAATAATCTAAAGTGATGAAACACAACTTTTTTTATAACGGTTAAAAGAAAACATATTACTCGGGTATTTCTTTCACTATTTATTGAGAGAGGTGGCAAGGTGGAATTAAGAGAAAAAGATGGTTGTAAGATGATAAATTTTCATTGCAAAAGAAGGTTGAAATGAATTTATAATGTCTCTGGCCTTGCCATTTGGGTTTACAACACAGGTAGATGATGCCCTAGGAGTATTTCACACACATGCAGTTGCTGGCTTATTGGGTGGCCTCCTCACAGGTCTCTTAGCAGAACCTGAGCTTTGCAGGCTCATACTGCCGGTGACCAACTCAAGGGGTGCCTTCTATGGTGGCAGTGGTGGTGTTCAGTTTTTGAAGCAATTGGTGGCAGCATGTTTCATCACAGCATGGAACTTGATCTCCACCACACTCATTCTTCTAGCCATACAGTTCTTCATACCCTTGAGGATGCCAGACGATCAGCTCGAGATCGGCGACGATGCCGTCCACGGCGAAGAAGCCTATGCCCTTTGGGGTGACGGTGAAAAATATGATCCAACCAGGCATGATTCCTCTAGGGTCGATAACACTTCACCATCTCCCTATGTTAATGGCGCAAGGGGTTTCACCATAGACTTATGAGTCATGTAGATGCACTTCTGTATAGTAAGTAAAATACTAAAATTATGTCTGTAGTTTCAGAATTACTAATCGAGTGTGTGATATAATTATCGGTCCAAATGATAATTTTATAGTTAATTTCAGTGTATTATATTTAAGTATCTAGAGTAAGAATAAAACTAGAGGCTCGGGATGGTAGAGAGATATTATGATAATGTGTGGGAGAGGACAAAGTGGTAAGTTGGAAAATAGGATTAGGAAATAAAATATTATTTTGGGAAGACTCTTGGTTAGGAGATTGTTTTTAGGGATATATACCTTAGACTCTTTGCTAATTCAAACCTAAATGCATGCTACACTAGGAGAGTTTAGGTACTGATACGAAAACCAATGGATATGAAAATTCAAATAGAGAAGAGAGTGGTTTGAATGGGAAAAATCACTTAATAATGCAATGCTGAACCAATTACAAGGGTTTACATTAGTTAGGGATAGTGACGATGAGTGGGATTGGAAGGATGAAGAAACAAAAATCTATATGGTAAAGTATGCTTATAAGAAGTTGCAAAATGGAATCAAAGGTGAGGACGAAGCCCTATACGATAAGTTTTAGAGAATTAAAGCCTTACGAATAGCTAAATATTTTGCATGTTGAGTGATGTTAAATAAAGTCGCAACATATGACAATTTATACAATAGAGGTATAGAGTTGGGAACTAGAATGTATGTAATGTGTGGAAATAATGAGGAGACAATACGTCATCTCTTTTTTAGTTGTAGAGCAACAAATTATATATGGAAATTGTGCGATAATTAGGTTGGAATATCTTTTGTACATCACAAGAGAGCAAGGGAACATTTTCTACAGTTTCAAATTCCTGACCTATGTAATAAATGCAATCAGGTGTGGAGGTGTATGTGGGTGATGATCATATGGAATATTTGGGCTCAAAGGAATAATATCATATTTAGGAATCTTAAACCTGATGTTTAAGAAATATTCTAGCACAAATCAAAAGTTGGTCTTGGATCATAAATAAATATCCAAAAGCAACATTTTCATTCTCAGACTGGTGTTTTAGCCCAATTATATGCTTACAAACAATGCACTTATGAGTATGTAAGACAATTTAAACATATTTGCTGTATGATGAGATATAAATACTATGTTTAGTGAGGTGGGGCATCCGATATTCATATATGCACAACGCTAAAATTTGAAAATTGTCTTGATAGAAAGTAGGAATATTATGTGTATGAATTTTGGTAGCTAACCCTTTTGTAGATTGCAATTTTGAGAGAAACCAACAACTCTAAAATTTGAACATTGTCTTGATAGAAAGTAGGAATATTATGTGTATGAATTTTGGTAGCTAACCCTTTTGTAGATTGCAATTTTGAGAGAAACCAACAACCACTGGTTACAAACACAATACAACACATCTAATGCTGGAAAACAGTATATAACACAAGTGTTGCCTTTTTTTGAAGGGTAAAGACACTATGGAAACAAAGGAACTAAGAGTCTTACTATATTTTATTGAAAGAGTACTATAGCCAAAAAAATGAACATTTGTCATATTGTGTTGAGATTTCCTTGTTGTAGGGAGGGCAACCAAAGAGTGCCTTATTATATTGTATTTTATTTTTTATGTTGTTGATCTTATTGTATACAGGTTTGGGTAACCCAATTAACCCTATTAATATATTTGTTTTTGTTGATAAAAAAAAATCTAGAGTTATCTAATTTCATTTTAAGTGTGAAAGAAATAGTGTTAAGAAGAAATTTCAACATATCTAATATGTAGGGAACGAAAACCCCATTAGCCCTCAATTGGAGAGACTTGGTCCACCCAATAGGAGCAAAGGCCAAGGAAAATTTAAATACCCCTCCCTTCTTCAACAATTTGAGATGCTTTTAAAGATAAAGAAGTGACAAAATTCTCGTTTCCGAAGTAAATAATACCTTGGATACATTGATGATCCTAACCATGTCACTCAACGAGCTTGGATAGGGACAACATGGTATAATAACAATGTTATTATATTATCTAACTATAAATTAGCTTGTATATCTAAGTTTATTAACTCAAACTACTTATGAGATCATTATATTGTTAGTAATATATATAGTTTTTCATACATTAATTAGCGAATTATAATTTGAATATTTAAAAGTATTTATGATTTGCTGCCATTATGATTCATTAGCCTTATAATTCGTGAATTGAAGAAATTTCAATGTCCTAAATAAACTGTCACTTCCTCATCTATTTTTCATAAACTTTTTTTCATTATTTCAAATGTTATAGCTAACAGTTAAATTGTCACTTCTACCTATATTTTTCATTATTTAATTATTTTTCATTCTTTGTACTAAAAAGTTAAGTTAAACACTACTATTTAAGCTATCACTTACAATATTCTCTTGTATGGTCCTTGCCCTGCAACAACAGAGCTTGACATTCTTGGTATGGTTTTCTTGAAATGTGTTATTCATAACACAACAACACTTAATCCCCACCACCTTAGCCAAATCTTTCCTCTTATATTAATGTCCTGCACAAACTTTTGATACTCATAGATGTCATTCAACCTATCTCCGCTCTTTGCAATTGAGATAATGGCATGCTTTAACACTTTTTGACAAAACAAAAATGAACAAAACTAGTTTTAAGAAGTCATTTATTGAAGCACCAACTAGATTCGTTATCAAGTAAAAACACTCTTGGAAATAAAGTTAATTCTATTCCTTGGTCATTTTAATGAAACATCTTTAGTTGAAAAACATGTTGGTCCTATGCCACGAGTTGGAGGAAGTTTTACTTTTAGTCCTCTTACAGGACATACATGTATTGCACCTTGTGTTAGATATATAACATGTTGATGTCTCCACTTCTAACATGTTGAACCACATTTTTGCTACTATGACATATTGTGCATCTATCATACATGTTGGTTAGACTATCAATGAACTTGAAAGGGACAACATGTGAAGTATTTATAACTATCAAGGAACTTGAAAGTAATGATTACAACAAACACATATGCTTACCAATAGTACATAAAGTTAGTTGTTCTTGCGTATGTGCATTTTCAAATCACTAACCAACCATATACTTTTGTAACTTTTAAAAAAATGGATGTTGACAATTTTGCACATGTAACTTTTCATGTTGACAATTGATGGGTAGGTAAATGGCCAAAAATTTAAAATGTTAAGTTTGGTTCAAATTTTAGTTGTATTTATAATTTTAATTTTGTTGCATATTCTTGCCATCATTCTTTTTAACTAATGTCATTAGCGATATCTTTAGTTGAATCGGTCCAATGGTTAATCTCATTAGTTGGATAGGTCCCATGGTCGATCTCATTAGTTGGATAGGTCCCATGGCCGATCTCATTAGTTGGAACATGTATGTTTTGGCTCCTAATGCTATCAAGCCTCACACTTCCTAAAAGCTAAGACTTGGTGGTTATGTGGTGATAGGCCCAATGGCCTATCTCATTAGTTTTATAGGTCTAATGGCCGATCTTTCTAAGAAATGGGTTAATGGTCGATCCCATTTATTGGAATCAATGTTAATTACATTAAAGAGGTGGCGTTAAGGAACTAAGGAGACAAGAATAAGGCAATAATAAAGGAGTTCTCAAGATAGGCAAAATATCAATCACATCATCAGCCCCAATATCAATTGATAAATGAGTCATTTCTTCACATTTTTTTAGCCTTTTTAGTATTTTAGACCAAAGGCTAGGGGACTATGTAGTGTTACGTCCAATGTTGGTTGGGTCATTAGGCCAAAAGCCGACTTGGACATCGGTTCAGTATCGATGAGTGAGAAAGGTCAGGTCAGAAGTGGGGAAGATACGAAGAAGACTTTGTAATAAAAGGAAGAGATAGAAAAAAAGGAGAATTTAGATTTAAGTTTTAATGCGACAAAATTCCTTTTGCAAATCATTCTTTTAAGCAATTACTTCATGGTTGATCTCCTTGAAGTCAATTTTTGAAAGGCTGGTCTTATTAAGGTTAAGAACTGACTATGACTCATCTCCCTAAAGTAGAACTAAGGAAAGTGGAGCGCATAACAATTTTGGCAAATAAAACGGGGCGAGAAATGGAAGTGACAATACCATTCATAGCAGAAATGTAATGGCTTAGAAGATGTATGAATCAACACGAAACTCTTCTAGGATAGGTAGTAAATTGAAGGCATCTCCTTGCAAGGTGGAATAGTAGTTGAAATCGAAGTAATCATGGTTGGTGGTGTCAGCTCCCTATTCATCTCCACTAGGGAGAAATGGTGGCATAGATCAAATCCAGAGAGAAGATTGTGGTGGTTGCTTGGTTATTGGAAGCCACACTCCTTTTCTAGAAGATCTTGCCCAATTTTGACGTGGTGCGTCCATGGGAAGCAAAAGCGTGGAAGGCGTCACAATGACGAGATTTGAAAATTATTACTAAGAGAGAGTGGATTAGCAACATGCGGCAAGAAGGTGAAGGTAGGTGTTTTACCCCATTGTTTGTGATACTATGTGTAATATCCCTACTAGAAATTACTTAATTAAAATAAATAAATAATTTATAAAACAACGTCATATTTTCATTATTCCCAAACCCGGGAAAATTTATTACATTGTACCACACGCCAAAAACTATTTAATAAAATTAATAAAGATATTACAATTTTCCAAAAATCCAATAAAATAGTAGTAACATAAATAAATTCCTAGCTCAAATCCAAAGCTAGCACCTCTTTCCGTCTCAAGCGTCAGCAACATCACCTGTAACTCATCTGCTCCCGTGTAAATAATTACATGATCATCGCCAAGCACAAACAAAAATGGTGAGCTTATAAATAAAACAACATATAAGTTAACAAAATACAAACAATACACCAATCTAACTCATCCTAGTTAGTTCTTGGCAAAGACCTTAATATCCCAAGGCTTTTTAACCTTCAATTCACACAACAGTTACCCATGGACTCAGGATTTATGATGCTCACACGAACCTGCCCACTCTGGTCTTGCCTCTACGAACCTCCCTGCTCGTAGTCCTGCTCTATGAACCTTTCTGCTCGTAGTCTTGCTCTACGGACCTACCCGTCCGTAGTTCAACACATGTGATCCACCAACATCTCTCAAGTGTGAGCACAAAACATATGAACCTCCCCGCTCATATCATCATATGTTCACCACCATCCATGAACCTACCCGTTCATGGCACAACATATCCTAGTCTAAGTCCGCATCAAAGCGTACAATCATCACACACAAAAACCCAAGCCTGCAACCATATCGCCTGACTTGAAACACAAAACTACATTATTCTCGCTTAGGCTATAAGCCTTCGCCCAAGCGATCAGGCTTGTCTCACTTAAGTTGGGCTCTCTCGCTTGAGCGAGCGCATCACAGTGGCAATTTGCGAAGGCTCGCTTAGGCGAGATCTTCTTGCTTGGGCGAATTCACCCTTCGCCCAAAATAAAAACCTCTTGCCTGGGCTGCGATTCACGTAGAATCACATAAATTTCTCCATGATTCATCGCTTAGGCGAGGTACGCTCGCTTGAGCGAGATGACTTGTTGCCCAAAACAGAGCTCTCCGCCTGAGCGAGATGCTCGAGCAGAACCATAAAATTCCATCGATCTCTCGCTTAGGCGAGGAGCTCTCGCCTTAGCGAGATGCTCTGTCGCCTAAAAAGTGAGCTCTCCGCTTGAGCGAGAGACTCAAGCAGAAATAGGGTCGAGTCACTGATACTTTCGCCTAGGCAAGCCTTGCTCGCCTGAGCGAGAATAACATATGTTCTCCCCGTTCACGCACCCAAAACGCCAGAAAACAATGCCGAAACCCCATTTCACTCATGAACATAATTTAAACCCAATTAGACCACCAAAATTTGAGATTAAGCCATAAACAATCATACAGCACATAAACCCCCATAATATTCATACCAAAGCATAAGAGATTGCTCAAACAACATCAAAACAATCAAACCTCTAAATCATACCATATAGAGCACAAAAATTCTTGGCAAAACACATTCATACATACGCATTTCAGAATACACGAAATAGCTCCCCTTACCATGAAAATTCTTACTCCTAATGGTCTTTTAGCCTTTTCTTTCCAAAGGTCCAAGAGCCTTCCTTTCCCACTCCTCCAAAACACTTTCTAATAGCTTTGGAACCCTCCCCTTTCGGCACCACGAAAATGCAGTCCCCAAACCTCTATTCTCCCCAATTCAGTGTCTCATAAATGTCCCTTAATGAGGGTTAATGGTCCAAAACGAAATTTGACATTAATCTTGAGGTTAATGACTATTCAAGGTCCCTATGGCTATTTTCTCTCTCTCTCTTGGCTGCCACTTTTACAGTTAGGGTTTTTCTACCCTTTCATCTTCACGCCCAAGAGGAATTTTGGCAAAAAGAAAGAATTAATTTTGTTCTTAGCAAGGTTTTAACACACAACCCCTCAATTACGAAGTCAATGTACAACCAATTCAACCAATACTTGTTTTGTGATAATTCCTATAATTTCAGGATTACATTATCACTACTCCCATTCAATATATAACATAACAAGAAATGCACCATTTAAAACAAGCATACAATTGGCATACATAGGACTCGAACCCAAGTCCTATCAATACAATAAAGTATTCTCAACCACTTGAGCTAGTACTTTTCCAAGTCACAACAATTTGTATTAAATGTCATAAAAGGCTCCTACTACTTGCATTTATTAAATAATTATTTAAATTTCTCGGGTCTTACACTATGCCTTAAAAATAAAAAAATTTGGGCGTCGAGTAGTGTTTTACCAAAGCCCGTGGATACCAAAATGTTCTAGCCAAAAGATTCAGAGTCCGATCAGCTAGAGCACTCAAAGTGTCTTCCCTTCTCCTTGCCCGAGGTCCACCTTTATGCTTATCTTTCTGACCCCTTGGATTCTCCTTTTATTCAATGCAAATCAAATTTCTCTATTTAATTCATATCTCTGGTCATGCCTTGGACAATTACCTAAGTTATCAACATTAAACTCCTCATTTACTACCTCATACTCTTGTCTTAGCAATCCCACTAGTATTGGTCTAACAACTACATCGGTCTTGGGCCTAACAACTAGATCAACCTTTTGGCATACCAGATCGACCTTTTGGCAATTAAAGATCAAATCGGCCTTTGGACAATTAAAGACCAGATCAGCCCAACACTACAACCATAAAGGAAAACAATATATAAAATCATTAGAAACATGTGGTTAACAAGTATTAATGTTATAACTTTGAGAATAATCTCTTTGCTTCATAATAATTGTTGGGCAAAGATTAATTTGGTGGTGTTAGATTTGAAATGAGTTTTTCCATGTCGTCCAATTCTTGGTTGGGAACGTTCTAGTTGGATTTGACAGCCAAAAGTCTAATGCATAATGACAATTTCGACTCTATTACCCCTTCAAATATAGGTTCATTTGCCTCTACCAATAAATTGTAAAACCTCAAAGTGAAATTCATTTAGAGACTCTTCTAAACGATTATCGTCTACTTTTTCAAATGAAGAATGTTGGCTAAGAGCATTATTCAACATCTCAGAGGTATGTACAAACAATGCTTGATGCATGAACATCTAATCGCTCCCTCAAGAGAATAATATTTATATTCTCGAGTCGTCTAGATAAACTTCAACTCCTATCACAAAAGTTTCCTTCAAGCCTCTCCTACCATTGTAACAATAATCATACACCCAACGACAGTTGTTGGGAACTTCGCCTATGTTTTGTGACAAGGCAAAGAAGGACAGTGTTACTTTTTGTGATAAAGAAAGAACATAGGACTTAAGTAATAAACCTATTACTACTTAAGTCCAACATGGAAGGCAATGTAAAATAGAGAATTTTCATGTGTCCCCATATTGCTTAATATAAGTTTCATTGAAATTGCTCCTAAAAGCATGTCATTGTGGGGATATTTCTCACTTATTGGGTAAGATATCTGAAGAGTGACCAAAATCATCACTGTCCTAATTGGAAGAGCCTAAGTCAAACTATGATTAATAATTTCTATTTTGTATCTTACAAATATCCAATGGTAAGATAGTTAGAAGATAAGGGTGAGAAAGTGTAGTACAAAAGAATAAGAAGAAATTAAGGAAAAAGGTTTAAATTCAAAAAAAATTATGTAGAATTAGGAGTGAAATTGTTAATCCATTTATTAAGTCAAATCCCAAGACTAATTTGACCAAAATAAAAATTATATGGTTTTAATGTAGTCTTACATTTATAGATTTTGAGAGTAGTTCTAGAGTGGTGTGCTAGTTTTAGATAGTGAAATTTTATTGTTAGTTCAATTCCTAAGTTTTAGCCTATTTTAGACTAGTCTAGGTTGTGGTTTAGGTCTTAGATAGTCAAATTTTAAGTTTTATGTAGATGATAGAAGTTGAGTTGATTCCCAACTTTATTTTACAATTAAACTTGTTTTCAATGTTTCTTTACACTTTCTTATGTGGTTTTAGTGTAGTTTTACATTTATAGTTTTATAGCAATTCTAGAATGGTGTGTTAGCTTTAGATAGTGAAATTCTGTTGTAAGGTTCAATTTTAGAAAGTAAATATATACTTACAATGTTAGTGTATGTTAAACCTTGTCTAGCTAGTTACTTCAAAATTTTATTCCCAGATTTGGTGCAAAGTTTTAGTTTTAGGTTAGTTTAAGGTGCATTGCTAGGTTTGGATAGGTGATATTTTTCATTTTACATAATTTTCAATGGTGAGTATTAATTATAGTCTTTTTTTAGCAATTTTAAACTTGTAGGAAGTAGTCTACATAGATTAGGGTTGCTTGTTTAAGTTTAGCCTATTACTCTCCTCTAATTAGTTCTTAATAGTGTAGTTTCAAGGTTGTTATACGCAGATTTAATTTATTTTTTTCTTCCTAACTTTTAGTTGTTTTTATCCTTTATATACCACATATAATGTGTCTACATAGTTTCTTAGCATTTCCAAATACTAACTTAGTTCAATTTTTAAGTTTTAGCCTATTTTGGACGAGTCTAGCTTGAAGTTTATGTCTTAGTCAAATTTTGAGTTTTATGTAGATTTTAGAAGTTGTGTTGATTCATAGCTTTATTTTTTTCATGTATTTGTTGAGAACTTTGCCCTTTCATGTTGGGCATACCAAACATGCCCTAAGTGTTTGCAAAAGGTAACTTTAGTCAAATTTGGCAAAAGTGAAACTTAGAAAACTCTATGCAATTGAGGTGTGCTAATTTTATCACGTTGTTTTTGATGGGTCATTATTTTCGCCCATTTCACTATCTTTTGTGTACCCATTTGACAGTTGTTCAGTGCTTAATTGTCATCTTTAGTGTGTTTTCATCTGTTGGGCTTTATTGGGCCATTGTTCTGAATTTGGGTTAATTTCACATTATTTGACCTAATTTTCATTTTTAATTATTTTTAGGTATTTGGGTGAAGAAATTTTGGAGCTTGGACATTAATATTTAATTGAAGAGAGTTGCCACATCATTGCCACATCATTTCCACGTCATTTGAGTAAATGAGCCAACATTTGAGGCCTAGTTGTGGCATTTTTGTAATTCTGAGTGACAGAGTGACAATTTTGGAATTAGTGGTGGCAGAGTTGACAAGACCACGAGATTTAGGTCTTCAATCATGCAATAGCCGCACTCCTTCTTCTTCACTCTTCTCCAACCTCCATTTTCACTCTCTCAAGGTTTGGTGAGTGTCCATGGAGGTGCTCCACTCGTTTTTGATGTTTTTGCCATTTCTATGCACATTTGACAGCACCCAATGTGGGATTTACATTTTGAATGTATTTGGTAGATTGGACAACTCATTTTGTGGATTTTATTGACTTGGAACAACACCTATTGATGGGGTTTTTGGATTTATATATCACAATAGCGTTTTTCATTCCATTGAAGCTTCAAAATCTCTCTTTTGCTCTTGATTTGCGTTTTAACAATTCATAGGTTAGGGTTTAATGCCCTATTTTTGTGAATTCCGTTTTGAAGGGCTTGTGTGCTCCATTTCCATGTCTAGATAAGCTTTTTGCATTGATTCATTGAGGAAATTCAAATGAAACCATGAGATTGTTGATCGTTTTTGGGTTGTATTCGGAATTACATTGATTTCAAGTTGCGTTTTAATGATAAACACGTTTTTTATGCATGCTTAATCTCAAATTCGTGTGTGCACATTAAGGGGCTCATATTCATGCTTAATGTTTATGGGTTCTGTCATAGCTTGCTTTAATCTATGGGTGTTAATTGCCTGAAATCTATTGTGCTTAATGACAATAAATCCATGGTAATTTTCGCTTAGTTGATTACTTAGGGTGCATGAGAGCAAATTCGAATAGAACAATTAATTTGGTAATTTGTGATTGGTGGACTTTCAATTGAATCAATGAATCATTATGTTTTCATATAACTGTTAATTCTCTGCATTGCAAATTTAATTTTGTGTTGAAACTAAATATGCCAAACCCCCTGTGTTATATTGTTATGTTCATCTGGAAATTGAAGCTTTGGACGAATATATTGGTCATTGGGAGACGACTTGGTTCAAAGTAAAATTTTCAGTGTGTTTGTGTTTGTGTGTTGGTGTTTTGGTGTGTATAGTTCAAGTGTGGTTGAGTTGATATATGTTCATTGCAGTAGTGTTTCTGTGTGTTTTTGTGTAGTGTGCGTGTTGTTTGAGTTGTAGAGTGAATAGTGTCGCGGCGCATGAATAGTTTCAATTCTAGTGTAGTGAATAGTGTTGAATGGTGTCCGATTCTGGAATTTAAGTTGTGGATTTTTGTTCTGGTAGCTACGGGTCTTGTTTTGACTTGACATTTTTTTCTCCCCACTTCTAAGACATTGAACTTGATGGGAGAAATAGTTGGAGCAATAAGTATGGTCTGATTTGAGAGATTCAAAAAAAAATTGGACTCATTTTTAGTCAAACTTCAGAGGACCATAACTTTTGCTCTGGTTATCAGAATCAGCGTTTTTAATATGCATTTGGGGTGGAATTGAATTTCCTACCTTGTCATACCTCGCTCAGCCAGTTATCAAACTCAGATTCTCCAGAAAATGCCATTTTCTATATTTCAACAATGTTTTTTATGATTTTTCTTCATTTTTTCCACTTTCGAAAAAAATTTAAAAATACTTGCACTTTGAGTTTTGAGCTTATTTGTTTTGTGGTACTGTTTGAGCACTCAAAGGATAATCCTACCAATTTTCAAGTCATGTGGAGTTCGTTTGAGTATACTTGTAGTTATACCCTATGTTATGCCAATATCACTAGAATTAATGTATTTTGGTGCATGACTAGGGGAAACCCAATAGAGGACGTAGGCATCTTAGGAATCCATCTTTGCATGTTTATTATTCTGTGACTTTTCCTAATTCTTTTGATTCTCCTGACATTCCACATTCTGTGCATTCTTTGCATTCTGAGCATACTGTTTATTCTAATCATTCTGATTGTCATACTAATAATATGGCTCAACCTCCTCCACCTCATGAGAGGACCTTGAGTGAGCTCACTGCACCATAGTTCACTTAGGACAGTTTATGCATTCAATATCATGGGGAGGAAGTTCCGTATGTGTTAAAAATTGGATTAATACACTTGTTGCCAAAGTTTCATGGTCTTACAAGTGAGGACCCGTGCAAATAGTTGAAGCAATTTGATGTCGTGTGTTCTACTATGAAGCCTGCAGATGTCCAAGAAGACCATGTCTACTTGAAGGCCTTTCCTCATTCCTTGGAGGGCAATGCAAAAGACTGACTGTACTACCTTACACCCAGGTCCATCACGAGCTGGGATGACCTAAAGAGATTGTTCCTAGCTAAATTCTTCCCTGCTTCCAGGACAACAACCATAAGGAGGGAAATTTCTGGCATCAAGCAACAATCTGGGGAGACCCTCTTTGAGTACTAGGAGAGGTTCAAGAATCTTTGTTCAAGTTGCCCTACCATCAAATCTCTGAACATCTCCTTCTATAGTATTTTTATGAAGGTCTGCACCACATGGATAGAAACATGATTGATGTCGCAAGTGGTGGTGCTCTTGGTAACATGACCCTAGATGCAGCCAGGCAACTAATTGAGAACATGGCTTCCAATTCTCAACAATTTGGCACAAGGAGTGATGCCATAGTTGTGAGAGGAGTTCATGATGTAGGGGCAGCCGAATACACCAAGAAGTTGGAGAGTAAGATTGATGCTATTACCACACTGGTCAACCAACTTGCTTCAGATCAGAGAGTTCCAGCTATAAGAGTTTGTGGCCTTTGTACATTCGTTGATCATTTCATAGACTCTTGCCCAGCATTGCAACAACAGGTCGTTTCTTCTTCTACACCAATGGATACTCTTTAGGCATATACAGCTATTATTTTCAACAACAATAAGCCCCAACACCAGCAACAAAACCATGATTTGTCAACAAATAGATACAATCCAGGATGGAGGAATGACCCTAATCTGAGATGGGGAAACCAAGACAACCAACAGCAGCAAAACCAACAGTTTCAAAATGCATAGCCACCTCATCAACAAAGAGTTACGCCTACACAAGTTGTTCCTTTTCCACCTGTACTTACACCAACTCCTGTTGCACCTGCACCTTCCTCTTCTACTTCATTGGAAGAGTTGGTCAGAATGATGACACTAAAGAATATGCAATTCCAACAAGAGAGAGCCTCAATCCAGACTTTGACAAATCAAATGGGGTAGATGGCTAAGTAACTTAATCAAGTACAGGCTCAAAATTCTGATAAGTTTCCATCACAGACAGTGGAGAATCCAAGAAATGTGAGTGCCATCGCATTGAGATCTGGGAACCAGATTGAAGTTCCCACTTTTGAGCCTAGACCTCAAAAGGAAGTTGACCCTACTGCTACACATCAGAGAAAGCATGATGATGCTCTTATAGCCCGTCCTTCCACATATGTTGTACCTTCCCCCAGTGTACCTTCTACTTCTGTTGCACCTCCTATACTCTTCCCTTCCCTCTGAGAGTTATTCCAAGTAAGAAGATAGAAGAGGTTGACAGGGAAATCCTAGAAACATTCAAGAAGGTGGAGGTGCACATACCTCTTTTGGACGCCATCAAACAGATTCCCAGATATGCCAAGTTTTTGAAGGAGTTGTGCACGCACAGGAGGAGGCTGAAGGGCAATGAGAGGATCAGCATGGGGAGAAACGTATCTGCACTGATAGGTAAATTTGTTCCTCAAATCACTGAAAAGTGTAAAGACCCAAGTACATTATGTGTTCACTACATTATTGTTAATAATAAGTTTGAGAATGCTATGCTTGATCTGGGTGCTTCGATTAATGTCATGCCTCTGTCTATTTTCAATTCTCTGTCTCTTGGACCATTGCAACCGACGGGTGTGGTCATTCAATTAGCAAATAGAAGTGTTGCCTACCCTGCTGGTTTCATTAAGGATGTCTTGGTTCGGCTTAATGAACTGATACTTCCTGCTGATTTTTACATTCTTGATATGGAAGAGGGATTTTCCCGTGGTTCTGCCCCATTCATTTTAGGGAGACCATTTTTAAAGACATCCCGAACCAAGATTGATGTCCATGCTGGCACTTTATCCAAGGAGTTTGATGACATTGTCGTGCGTTTTAATATTTTGGATGCCATGAAACATCCGTGAAAACGCCGTGGAGACTTTGACCGAATGAATAGGTATCAATTTATAGACATTTTGATTTAGTAATATAATCCAGGATGAACGCTTTTTTCGTTCGCTATGTGCGTGCTGACTGGAGTCCGTTTATCTCCGTCTGAGCTTTCAAAATATTCTGTTTTTCACGTTGATATCATTTATCATGCTGTTGATGGACATATTTCTGATTTTCACTCTTTGCATGCATTAAAATATTCATTTATGTCTGACTTATCTGAGTTTGCATGCATTAATGTTCTTGATTCTGATTCTGATTCTGATTCTGATACTGAATATGATGTGGATAATGTCAAATCTGTTGAGTTTGTCTCTCTGGGTGTTGTACCTATTGGCTTTGATGTTAAGCAATCAGATTGCACTAACCATGTTGCAGGAAGTACATATGCATCTGATTGTTATGTTGAGGTACAGGTTGTGGAACCCATTTCTCCCTCCCCTCTACTTCCTGATATTCAGCCAACATCCAACACTTTAGAGTTGAAACCCCTGCCAGACAACCTCAAGTATGTATACTTGGAGGAGGAGGACAAAGTGCCTGTCATCATTTCCATCTCCCTCACTACTGAACAAGAGTAGAGGTTATTGCATGGTTTTAAAAAGCATAAGAAGGAAATTGGATGGACATTAGCTGACATTCCTGGTATTAACCCATCAACATGCATGCATAGGATATTGTTGGAAGATAGAGCAAAGCTAGTGGGATATTCACAAAGGCGACTCAACCCTGTCATCTCAGATGTTGTCAAGAAGGAGGTGACCAAGCTTCTACAACCTGGGATCATCTACTCCATTTCTGATAGTCAGTGGGTCAACCTCATCCATGTTGTTCCCAAAAAGATAGGCCTCACTGTAGTCAAAAATGAGAGAGAGGAGTTGATTCCAATAGGAGTGCAAAACAGTTGGAGAGTTTGCATCGACTGCAGAAGGCTAAATCAGGAAACCAGGAAAGACTACTTCCATCTGCCTTTTATTGATCAGATGCTTGAGCGCTTGACAGGTAAGTCCCACTATTGCTTTCTTGATGGTTTTTCTGGTTACTTTCAAATTCATATTGCACCTGAGGACCAAGAGAAAACTGCATTCACCTGCCCCTTTGGCACTTTTGCCTATAGGAGGATGTCGTTTGGCCCCTGCAATGCCTCTCGAACATTCCAGCGGTGCATGCTTAGCATTTTCAGTGATTTTCTTGAAAACTGTATAGAGGTGTGTATGGACGATTTTACTGTTTATGGATCCTCCTTTTATGCATGTTTAAATATTTTGGACAAAGTTTTTAATAGGTGCATCCAATCTAACCTTATTCTCAATTTTGAAAAATGTCATTTCATGGTAGAACAAGGGATATTTTTGGGGAACATAATTTCGAGTAAGGGCATTGAAGTTGACCCTGCCAAGATTTCAATTATTTCACAATTGCCTTACCCCTCTTTTGTGCGAGAGGTTCGTTCTTTTCTTGGCCATGCAAGGTTTTACAGGCGTTTCATCCAGGACTTCAGTAAGAAGTCCCTTCCACTGTTCAACTTGCTACAAAAAGATGTTGACTTCATCTTTGATGAAGGATGCAAAAAGGCTTTTGATTGCCTCAAGAAGGCCCTAACCACCACTCCTATCATTCAGGCGCTCGATTGGACAGCCCCGTTCGAGCTGATGTGCGATGCATCCAATTATGCATTGGGGGTTGTTCTGGCTCAAAGGATTGACAAGCAGCCGAGGGTAATCTACTATGCCTCCAGGACATTGAATGCTGCCCAAGCAAACTACACCACAACAGAGAAGGAGCTTCTTGCGATTGTTTTTGCGCTTGAAAAGTTTAGATCTTATATGCTTAGTTCTCTTGTTGTTGTGTTTACTAACCATGCAGCTCTTAAGTACTTGTTGAAGAAGGCAGAATCCAAGCCTCGGTTGATAAGATGGATGCTCTGGTTCCAAGAATTTGATTGGGAGATCTGTGATAGGAGCGGAGCATAAAACTTGGTTGTAGACCACCTAAGCAGGATTGAGAGGTTTGTTGATGATGCTTCACCGATCCGGCATGACTTTCCCGATGAAAGTTTGTTGACACTCTTTGCTTCTTTTACCTCACCTTAGTTTGCTAACATCGTGAATTATCTTGTTGCTTCTGTTTTTCCTCCCCTAGCATCCAGAGCTCAATGTGATAAACTCAAGAGCGATGCTAGGTATTATATTTGGGATGACCCCTATTTGTGGAAAATATGCAGCGATCAGGTTACCAGAAGCCCATTTCGGTCCATGAGATTGACTCGGTCCTTAAATTTTGCCATTCATATGCACTTGGTGGTCATCTTAGCACACAAAGGACAACTCGCAAGGTGATAGATTGTGGATTTTATTGGCCCACCATCTTCAAGGATGCGTGGAGGATTTGTAGCACGTGTAAGCAATGCCAACGAGCAGGAGGAGCCATTTGTTGGAGACAACATATGCCTCAAAAACCTATGTTATTTTGTGAGGTCTTTGATGTCTGGGTATAGATTTCATGGGCCCTTTCCTTATCTCTTTTGGTTTCACTTACATCTTGTTTGCTGTGGATTATGTTTCAAAATGGGTAGAAGCTAAAGCCACCAGGACTAACGATGCTCGAGTTGTTATAGACTTTGTTAGGTCTCACATATTCTGCAAGTTTGGAATTCCTAGAGCTATCGTTAGCGACCAGGGCACCCAGTTCTGCAATAAGTCCATGGGGGCTTTGCTTCGAAAGTATGGGGTTATGCACAAGATTTCAACACCATATCACGCCCAGACTAACGGGCAAGCCGAGATCTCAAACAGGGAGATTAAGTGGATCTTGGAGAACATTGTGCAGCCCAATAGGAAGGATTGGAGCAACAGACTTGAGGACGCTCTATGGGCTCACAGGACTGCTTACAAGGCACCTATAGGGATGTCTCCTTATCGGGTTGTCTTTGGTAAGCCATGTCACCTACCAATAGAGATAGAGCACCGAGCCTACTGGGTTGTCAAGTCATGCAACTTCTCACTTGATCAAGTTGGGGAGGAAAGGAAGCTGCAATTGAACGAGTTAGATGAGATCCGTTTGGAGGCATATAAGAACTCTATGTTCTACAAAGAGAAGACCAAAAGATTCCATGATAGCTCCATAGCTAGAAAGGAGTTTATTGTCAGTCAGCAAGTGTTATTGTATAACTCCAGACTTGGACTCATGGGTGGTAAGTTGCGGTCAAAGTGGATTGGTCCTTTCATTGTCACTAATGTTTATGCTTATGGTGTAGTTGAAATCAAAAGCCAGTCCACCGATAAGAGCTTCAAAGTGAATGGGCATCGTCTAAAGCCATTCCTCAGCAATCTTACCTTGGTGGATACTATTGTAGAGGAGACTTCCCTGCTGGACCCGACTTCTGTTTCACCATGATTCAGGGAGTTTTCTTTCTTCTTCCTTACTTTTATTACACTTGTCCAGGTTTCTCTGTTGTTGTTTCCTTTTGTTTGTTTCCTTTTTGTTAATTTGTGTTATGTTTTTGTTTTCTCTTTGGGACACTCACTTCACTTTTGGAGGATGAGTTGTTGGTTACTCTGTAGACTGATATCTTTGCTTTCTCTTTGCATGTCAAGTTGCTTTTGAATTTTTTAGTCTGTGTGAGGATTTGAGCCACTCTCTGTTCTTTGATTGTGTGACATATGCCTCTTGAATGCTTGCACATCGGCCTTGGCTTGACTCTTTCTGATGCTTTTCTGATTCACATGCATGTTGGGATATGATTTAGGCAATTTTATTCTGTGAGCCTATAGCCAGATGAGCCTACCTTGAACTGTTTCCTTCGATAACCCTTTTTTTTTAGCCTGTATACCCTTTCATTGTTCTACAGCTCATTACAAGCCCTTCTTAGCCTTAAAAACCATGATTATTCCTACCTCAGGAAATTTTGGAGCTTTAGAATTGTTTTGGGAATGGGTGCTCAATTAAGTGTGGTCGCGCACAACAAGTGTGGTTGTGCATGCACTTGTTATTGGTTCTTGGAATTGCTCATTTGTATACCCAGGTGGGATTTCAAAATTGTTGTTTCTCTGCATGTTCTTTGTATAGAAAAAAGAAGAGAGAAAACGAAAAGAAAAGAAAACAAAGAAAAGAAATAAAAGGAGTTTGGATTTGAGCATTGTGTGAGAACCAAATTTGCAAGTGTTGGTGTTTGGGATTACTTTCATACTTGATTGAGACTTATTACTCATTGCTCCTCTATTTCCTTTGTTGCTTAGCTACTTATCCATATGTTCCACACCTTGTCCTCAACCCCATTACAACCTTGAGAAGCCCTTCTGATCTTGACCTACATGTGTTTTGGTTTGGTTGTTGGTTCTAGAGGCTTGCCAAGTCTGTTTGATGTTTTTTTTTCAGGGGTCCTTTGAGAGTAAACAATAGCCTAGAGATTTGAGTGATACAGTGCATATTTTGTGAGGTTATGTTGCTTTCAATTCTCTCTTTAAGCTGAACTGAGTACTTGACATGTTTTGAATTGCTTGGATGATGTTCATGGATACCTTGCAGCTTTGAATCCTTCAATGTTGGATGTGTTTCCATTTGTCTATTTTGAGTCTGCTTGTCTTGTGTCTCTCTTGTTATGTTTGTGATGTCCTTGCTTTGCTTTACTCTAGAATTTTTCCCAGGAGTGCAAAAGGGTAAGTGTGGTCGATTTTGATGAGTCATTATTTTCCCCATACCACTAGCCTTTGTGTACCCATTTGACAATTGTCCAGTGCTTAATTGTTCATCTTTAGTGTGTTTTCATCTGTTGGGCTTTATTGGGCCACTGTTCTGAATTTGGGTTAATTTCACATTATTTGGCCTAATTTTCGTTTTTAATTATTTTCAGGTATTTGGGTGAAGCAATTTTGGAGCTTGGACATTAATATTTAGTTGAAGAGAGTTGCCACATCATTGCCACATCATTTCCACGTCATTTTCACGTCATCTGAGTAAATGGGCCAACATTTGAGGCCTAGTAGTGACATTTTTGTAACTTTGAGTGGCAGAGTGACAATTTTGTAAATAGTGGTGGCAGAGTTGACAAGACCAGGAGATTTAGATCTTCAATCATGCAACAGCCCCACTCCTTCTTCTTCACTCTTCTCCAACCTCCATTTTCGCTCTCTCAAGGTTTGGTGGGTGTCCATTGTAACATCCCTAAGGAATATTACTAATTTTTTAATTAAATAAAATAGGAAATGAAAATAAAACCTCATTTAATATGATACCATTTCCCAAAGCACAGGAAATTAAAAACTTTAATATAACATAATTCATACATTCGCAAATACATTGTTCCAAAATCCACCAAAGTTCAACATAATAAATTTTTACATCAAAAGTCTAAATATGAAAACTCTTTCAAAAGCCCAGGTAGCCCCTGCACTCCGCCTCTAAGCATCTCTTGGCTCACCTGTCAAATCATCTATTCCCGGATAACAAGTTATCCGATCATTGCCACACACACACACAAAAAGGGTGACCTATTCACAATATATAAAAATATATACATGAAATAAATATGCCGCCCATCCCCAAAGAAAATAACATGACTAAGTATTTCATTGTTTTCAAATTACCCATCCATGATCTCATAGTCCTTCATGAGTCATATACATGAACTAGGTCTTGGGACTTCACTGTGCTCCCACGAAACTAACCCATTCATGGTCCAACCCTATAAGCCTATCCTGCTCATAGTCCTGCCCTACAGACTCCTCGTTTGTAGTAAAACATCCAAGCCTCTCTCGCTCGGAGCATGGCACGCACGCAATCACCATACTATGGACTCCTCGTCCAATAGTAGCCGACGGGAACATATCAGTTCCTTGCCCATCGTGCGCCCGACGCATGTAATCACCATGCTAAGGACTCCTCGCCACTTAGCAGCCGACGGGAACTACACAGTTCCATGCCCATCATGCGTCCAACCATCAAGCACATCCCAGACCCCTATTGGACTTAGTCCTTCAAGCCCAAACACCACCAACACAAGCATATAATTCCTATACTTTAGGAAATAACAAGCAAATAGTCCAAATAGTGCACAAGAACATGGCTCCGCGCCTCTCTCGCTTAAGCCATGCCTGTTCGCCCAAGCTAGAACCTCGGTCTCGCTTAAGCTAGCCCACCTCGCCTGAGCGAGCGTGTAACAATGGCTATACCTCTTCATCTCGCTTAGGCGAGCTCTTCTCGCCTGAGCGAGACCTTAAGTCGCTCAATACACACAAAACTCCTCGCCTGGATGAGGATTCAATAAACAAAACATCAATTCTCATCGCGACCTCGCTTAGGCGAGCCATTCTCGCCTAAGCGAGCATGCCTGTCGCTCAAAACCCCAAAACCCTCTCGCCTGGACGAGAAGTCTCACTCAACACACGCAAACTTCTTCACGACCTCGCTTAGGCGAGCCACTCTCGCCTAAACGAGAGTGTCTATCACTCAAACCTGAACTAGTCGTCCAAGTGAGAAACGCGACTCAGAACTAAAAACATGGTTCTGCAACTCTCGCTTAGACGAGATAGACTCGCTTAGGCGAGACTTGCAGAGTTCTCTCCCTGTTCACGCATATAATTCACTCCAAACAATGAACAACCATACCAAAACACATTTCTATTCATACCAAATCAATTTACACGCATTGCAACAACACATAGGCATAATATAGACTCCATAAAATTCCCAAATTCCAAGTTTCACACCATTCCCGTATATATAGTGTATAAACCGCTTTCATTCATGCATTTAGATCAAAATTCAAATAAAACAGTACCAAACTCACAACCCCCAAATTCCCTCATATGCATCACGAATTTTAGTGCATAATTTCATCAAAATCATACAATTGCATACAACAACACAAATTTCGAGTTCAACTCCCCTAACTTGGAATTCTGGCTAAAATTGGGAAAAAACTTGATATTCCTTTGTTCACCACGGTTTTGCTTCAGACCTCCTCCCAATCAGTCTCTCAAGCACCCAAATTCCCCCTTCACTCTCTAAAATTTCGTCCTCCTCTCTATAGGCAAAATAACCAAACTGCAGAAACCCTATTTTCATTTCAATTTTTCCTTTTATAAGTGTCTTAATAGGGCTTAAGTGTTAAAACGAAAATATGAGACTAAGGGTGTTATACATTTCCATTTAAGGGTAATTACAGTTTAGTATTGTTTTTCCAGCCCTTTGGCTGCTCCTCCCTCTGGTTTTACCTTTGCCCTTTCAACTCCACTCCAAGCTAGAATTTGCAAAAATAAAGCCTACTTTGTGTCTACAAAGGTTTGAACCCGTGACCTTCCACGCATAAGGCCAAAGCATAACCAATATGCCAATTCACATTTAGTGATACACTCTAATCAATATAAGCTTACATTACCAATTCCATGCTCATACATAATATTAAAATTAATAATAAAACAACAACACATAATTGGCATACATAGGACTCGAACCCAAGTCCTCTCACACAATCACAGTACTCTCAACCACTTGAGCTAGTACTTTTCTACATCACATTAAACAATAATTAATCCCATAAAGGCTCTTTCTACCCGCATTTATTAATTAATTAATTAATTTTCATGGGTCCTACATCCATGGAGGTGCTCCACTCGTTTTTGATGTTTTTGCACTAGTTTTTGCCATTTCTATGCACATTTGACAACACCCAATGTGGGATTTACGTTTTGAATGCATTTGGTAGATTGGGCAGCTCAATTTGTGGATTTTATTGACTTAAAACAACACCCATTGATGGAGTTTTCGGATTTTTATATCACAGCAGGGTTTTTCATTCCATTGAAGCTTTAAAATCTCTCTTTTGCTCTTGATTTGCGTTTTAACAAGTCATAGGTTAGGGTTTGATGTCCTGTTTTTGTGAATTCCGTTTTGAAGGGTTTGTGTGCTCCATTTCCATGTCTAGCTAAGTTTTTTTCATTGATTCCTTGATGAAATTGAAATGAAACCATGAGATTGTTGATCGTTTTTGGGTTGTATTTGGAATTGCATTGATTTCAAGTTGCGTTTTGATGATAAACACGTTTTTGATGCATGCTTAATCTCAAATTCGTGTGTGCACATTAAGGGGCTCGTATTCATGCTTAATGTTTATGGGTTCTGTCACAGCTTGCTTCAATCTATGCTGAAATTTGTTGTGCTTAATGACAATAAATCCATGGTAATTTTCGCTTAGTTGATTACTTAGGGTTCATGAGAGCAACTTCAAATAGAACAATTAATTTGATAATCTGTGATTGGTGGACTTTCAATTGAATCAAGGAATCATTGCGTTTTCATATAACTATTAATTTTCTCTGCATTGCGAATTTAATTTTGTGTTGAAACTGAATCTGCCAAACCCCCCCCTGTGTTATATTGTTGTGTTCATCTGGAAATGGAAGCTTTGGATGAAAATATTGGTCATTGGGAGACGACTTGGTTCAACTTTCGTATACTGCATTTAACTATTTTAATTTGGTGGGGTACGACCTCTATCAGTTTTGTATAGACGTAAGTTTGGTTTAAACCACTTTTCATAAAATTATATTAAATAAAATTCATCTAGCCAACTTAAACATGACTTTTACATGCCAGTAACTTAATCAAATATTATACTAAAAACCAAGTCCCTATCCCCAACTGAACATGGAACATAGTTTACAAATATGCATAGCTTAAACCAATACAAACACCAGATTTACATTTAGTTTGGATAAACTTGTCCATAAGCATTTCTAGAAGAAGAAACTAAGAAAAAGAAATCCTTAAGTTAATACTAGTGTATAAACTAATTTATAAAATATCTCACTTCTCAAAATTATGACTTTTCAATTCTACATAAACTAACTTTACCTATTCTTCTAATTTTCTTCTCCTAGACATGCTCGAGGGAAAAATTATCCAAACAAAACCCTACTACCAAAAGAGTAATAGTATGGAGAGGTTACCTTCAATGTCAAGTACACCTTAATAATGTGAGAGGTCAAGTCAATTTGCAAGGATGTTAGCATATTAGTCATGCAATATATAGAAAAGAGCATTTGGATGATGCCAAATATAGTGGAACATAACCATTGCAAGTGGCATGAACAAAAATCAAACTTGGCACAACATGAAACAATGTCCCTACCCTACTAAAATCCCCCTTTTGGTTCTTATTGTAATTACAAGTATAAAATCCAAGCCACTTGCTTACACTTCACATATATTCCAAAGATTGATAAACACTATATATTATTTATTCAATGATGCATAACTTCTAGAGTTTAATTTTGATGTACTCTCAGTGTTAAACTCCTTGAAATTTTCATAGCAGTCTTAAAAGTAATGAAACCCTAGGAATCCTAGGAATTGTGACTGGAATACAGTACAATAACATTGACAACTTGCTTGAAGTTTTGAATGACGAATCTAACAGAGGGTATATATGTATTACTTAAAACCAATTCAAACCAATTGTACCCTCAAACTAATTCAAACCCTAACTCTAAATAATTTAAATAAAATCCAACACATATAAAGGCATGGTCAAACCAAATTCCATCTCTACAATAATTATATCAAGACTTACCTCAATGGTGGATGTGGGGGATGGTATAGGAATACATTGTCAAGGGAAATGTACATATTTCATCTTGGAAATTCAAGGCTTGAAGATTCAACAAGATTTCTTCATTTTTAATATATGAAGGGTAGAAATTGTCCTCGAATTAGAATGCTTAGCCATCTTTGGGGAGGTTAAGGCAGATTTTGGCAACCTCAAGCTTGCCATTGGGGGAGGGGTTACACAGTAGATGGTGATAGGTGATCCTGCCTTGTCTACTACTGCAACCTCATTTAAAAAATTGATACATGAGTTTCAGCAAGAGGATCAAGGGTTTTTGGTGGATATGATTCAGGACAACAGGAAGTGGAGCATGTTTTGACATCCTATGGGGAGGTTTTCCATGAATTACATGCCTTAACCCTATTTGAATACAAGATATGCTATCCATCTCAATGAGGGAGCATCCATTCCAAACTTACGGCCTTATAAGTATTCACACACACAAAAGAACAAGATTGAAAGATTGATTGGTGATATGCTAAAAGTTAGCATTATCAGAGTCCTCGCTTCTACGAGCCATATCAAATATTGGAACATATTGGTCAAGTAGCCTATAAACTGCTACTTCTTGAACACAACTGCATTCATCCGATTTTCCATGTCTCTTTACTTAATCCCGCTGCCCGTTCTATCCCCACATCCCAAGCTTTGCCTCTATGTTATCTAAAGACTACATATTGGAGGTGACCCGTAAGCAATTGTTAGATACTCGCCATAATTATGCAAGAGATTCTTATCAAATGGCGACAACTTATAGACTTGGAGAACAAATATTACGAATTTAAATAATAGGCTTAAATAGTCATTTGGTCCTAGTTTTGGTCGACTTTTTTCACTTTGCTCCTACTTTTGAAATTGTTTTCAATTTGGTCCTACCTTTCATTAGTTTTTTTCAATCAACTCCTTTTTGTTAACTTTGTCTAAATCGTTAACGGAACAGTGGCCAGCATGGTGATTTTGTGTGACGTGAACACTGTTTAGTGACGTGTGTGTTATATTACTGTGCTGACCATTTAATTGTAATTGCATAATCATTTAGGGTTTAACTTGAATTAAATTGGGTTTAGGGTTGTGTTTGTCGAATTGGGGATTTTTTCGAAACTCTGATATTCTTGAATTGCCCCTTTGAGATCAAATTTCTGGCATCCAAGGTTTACGCTGATCTTTGTACAATCATTGCGGAGGGAAAAACATGTTCATCGCGGAGGTATATCCTGCTTTAGTGTTTTATTTTTGCTCACTATTGATTAGGTTTAGTGTTAATGATTAGGGTTTATTGACGCTTTTGTTTATGCATTCCATGGAATATTTTAATTTGTAGTTGCTTTTTCAGTGGTGCATTGTTTATTGTTTTCGCTGGTTACACACCATTTTTAATTATTTGTGTTGTTGCTATCTAAGGTGGGGTGGGTTTCATGGTTGGTTGTCGGTTTGTCGGTTGTAGACGGAGTATTTGTTCCCCATTTAAACATTGTTTACAATTTGCAGGCTTTTTTCTGTTTTTTCGTCTTTCCAATGTCTGATGAAAGCTTTGCGGTTGTGGTCCACCACCGTTGTCACTTTGCCAAAAATGAGTGGTGTAAGTATGTTGGTGGAGAAACTACTCATTGGTCATGCGATCCTGACCGATGGAGTTATTTCAAAATATTTGGGTCTCTAAAGGAAATGGGCTATCATAGTATAAAGGGGTTGTGTTGTGTTGAGATGTTGTTGCACCCTTTGGATGATGACAGGGGTGCACTTAATATGCTTCATATCACAAGGCATTATGGTGAAGTGCACATGTTTGTTATGCATGGAGTTGATGAAGTCCCAGTAGAGGATAATATAGTGGAACCTGAAGGAGATGCTGGGAGACCTTTAGAGAGTGGTGAAAGCAGTCATGCTGTTAGTGAATTTGAGGTACTGGAAACTAAGATTGTAGTAAGGTCTGCTCCACGTGAAGATGTAAGGTCTGCTCCACATGAAGATGTAATTAACCAAGAGACTGAAATTGGATCAGACGAAGGTGAAGTGGTTGACAGTTTAAGAAGGTCTGCTTCTTCTGCTCCTAAAATTGTAGTTATGTTGTGGGTGAAGGTATTGGGCATTTGGAAGAAGAGGTGAGAGTTGAGAATGTGGGTACAGGTGAAGAAGAAGTAGGAGTTGAGGATGTGGGTAATCCAGAAGCTGATAAAGGGCTGGATGATATTGCTGAAGGTGATGATGAAAGGGTTGAGGTTGAAAGTTGGATTGATTCTAATGCAAACTGTTTAGGGGATAGTGATGGAGAGGAGTGGGGTTGTGGTAATGGAGGGACTGAAGGCTTATGGTCAAGGAAAATCACCTAAAGGTTTGGTGTCAGGTGAAGTTGGTCCAAGTTCACAAAACCATGATAGTGAAGACAGTGATGAGAATGACAAAATGGTTAATGATAGTAGAGATAGAGGACTGTCTGATAATAGTTGAGAGTCAGAAGAGTTGTTTAGCATTGAGGGTCGTGCTAGTGAGACAGAGCATGATGGGATTAACACCTGTGGTTATTTTGGTACATTTAAGAAACCTAAGTCAATGGCTGATTACAAATGGGAGGTGGGGACAACCTTTGTGGATAAAGAACAGTTTGTTAATGGTGTAAGAACGTATGTTGTTCATGCTGGGAGGAACTTGAAGTTTGAGAAAAATGACAAGGAAAGAGTGCGGGTGAGATGTTTAGGAGCTCAAGGCAAATGTGATTGGTCCCTTTATTGTGGATTTCTGGTTTCATGTCAAGCATGGAAACTAAGAAAAGTTGAAGACCGTCATAGGTGCAGCAAAGAATTTAGTATAAATTTGATGAATTCGAAATGGTTGAGTAAAACCTTAGACAACACATTAATAGAAAATCCTAATTTGAAGCTGGTTGATATACGTAACAAAGCTACAAGGAAATAGAATACAAAGGTGTCAATTTCAATGGCTCATAGGGCAAAGCAACTGGCAGCAAAGGTGGTTGAAGGATCTTTTAAAGATCAGTATAGAAGGATTTATGATTATGCTCATGAGATAATTAGATCAAACCCCGGATCCACAGTTAAAGTTAAAGTGGAAGATGTTAATGATGAGAAGATTTTCATGTGCATTTATACTTGTCTAAAGGCATGTAATGACAGTTTTGTAAGTTGTCGACCCATGACCCATCATAGGCCTTGATGGTTGTTTTTTGAAAGGACAATATGGGGGTGAGCTACTAACTGTAGTAGGTCGTGACGCAAATGACCAGATGTTTCCTATAGCCTACACAATAGTTGAAGTTGAGAACAAAGACACATGGAGCTGGTTTTTGGAGTTGTTGGTTGAGGACCTGGGAGGTGCTGATATATGTAGGTTCTGCACATTTATGTCCGACCAACAAAAGGTAATCTGTTTCCATATTTTTTTGATGTTAATTCTACTTATAATTTTTTAATATGAATACTAACTCACTTGTACATACACAAGGATTGCTTCCTGCCGTACAAAAGCTATTGCCTGGCGCTGAGCAAAGATTTTGTATGCGCCATCTATACAGCAATTTCAGAAAAAAGTTTGGAAGCAAACAACTAAAAACCTTGATGTGGAAGGCTGCAACCAGCACGCACCCAAGAGCATGGGAAAGAGAAATGCATAATATTAAAGAAATGAACGAGGAAGCCTTTAAATACCTAATAGCAATTCCACCAAGGTTAGTCATCCATATCACTGTTACATAAAATCACATTTTCTGTTATGAATTAACAAATTGGTTTCTTCAGATACTGGTCCAGGTCTAGGTTTACCATGCAAGCCAAATCTGACACGTTGGTAAACAACATGAGTGAAGCCTTCAATAGCGTTATTGTGGATGCAAGGTCCAAGCTAATCATCTCAATGCTGGAAGAGATCCGTTTATATATTATGAAGAGGTGGTCCCAAAACAGATCCAAGGTGCAGAAGTACGAGAGTGATGTCTGCCCTAAGATACGAACCAGATTGTCAAAAGAATATGAAAAAACTATTGGATACCAAGGTACACACATGTGGTCCTACTATTAGTTAAGTTTTTTCATTCTGGTCCTAGTTTATGTTTATAACTTTTCAATTTGGTCCTACTTTAGGTTTATAACTTTTCAATTTGGTCCTGGTGCAGTTGGTCAGGTCAGAAGTTGTTTGAAGTTAGACATGTCTCATTAATTGGAGACAAGTTCATTGTCAACATAGAAAGCCAAGAATACAGCTATAGGAAATGGCTTATTAGTGGGATCCCATGCTGCCATGCAATTGCTATAATGAACTTCCTTAACTTAAAGGCAGAAGATTATATTCCACATTGGTTAAGATGTACAACATATGAAGAGATATACAACTCCATAGTTCTTCCTGCCAATGGTCACCTTTTCTAGGAAACAACTGCCTTCCCTGATGTTCTACCACCACTTAAAAGAAGGCTTTTAGGGAGACCAAAGAAGAAGAGAAGGCTGGAAGCTTGGGAACTTAGAAAAGATAACACCCAAATGAGGCCAGGTGGTCATAGAAAGAGATGTTCAATTTGTCGTGCACTTGGGCACAAGAGGAACAATTATCCAACACTTCTTGTCCATGGCTGCGAAGAACGTCCCATTGAAGTTGCAACACCACAACCAACACAACCCACACCAAGTGAACCACCACCAAGTCAACCACCTGCACCACCCACTCCACCTACAACACCCACTCCATTTGCAGCAGCCACTCCACCTACAGCAGCCACTCCATCTGCAACACCAACCCCACCAGCAGCAGGACCACCACCAAACACTGCAGAACAAGAGCCCAGCCAACCAACTTATGGAATTAGAAAGATGAGGCCAAAAATGCAAATAAGAAGGTCACCACGTCCATCATGAGATTACTGAATGTATTTTGGGGGAGGGGAATATTTTGTTTTGTCTTATGAATGTGCTAATTGGGAAATCAGGATGTATTTTAAGAATTTCTGGATTTTAATCACTTATATTTGATGGAAGGCTGAAAAGCCTTAATTAGTAATGCATCAACTTTGCATTTTTAAGAATTTAATCTGCCTTTTTCATTTTCAAATTGTTCCTTCTTCATTTTATTAAAATTACACAAAACATAAACAATTTTAAACAGCTGAGAACATGTAATTATAGATAAAGGAATATCATTCATTCATGTAATTATTCAAGATAGCCAATGACAATTACAACCCATAAAAACCACTACATTCATTACAATCAAAACACCTATCACAGCTAATGACAATTGAATCCGTTTCTTCCAAACACTCAATGAATTTTCCATATAAGCGATCTTCTGCCTTTGCCTAGCAATAATGGCATCTCACTCATCAACACCCTCTTGGTAATACCATTTGAAAAAGTTGCAGCCCAACACATCTTCACCACATCTCTGCAACACAGAAAAACCATGAAGATGAAAGTGAAACACTGAAAATGAAAGAAACACTGAAAGTCGAACACTGGGAAACAAACCTTAAAGTTTGCACAGCCCCAAAATTGTTTACCCAAGTTCTTTGTAGTTCTAGCTGTGCGCACCACTGCAATGTCTCCACAATCGCAAATTGGGGGTGAGCCTGAAACCCTAGAACCACCATGGCAGGAATTGCAAGTTCGGTGAACCCAGCTATTGCAAGAAGATGAAGATGCCCCACGAGACATTCCTTTTCAGCTGAAGTTGGATGGAAGACAACCACAATTGAAGAACACAAACCACAATTTCAAAAACGCAGAAAATTTAACTTTAATTCATCATAGAATAAACTTTAAAACCATAATTATATACTCCATTACACTTATCAGAGTCCAGTAATATACATTATTACAATTTGTTTGAAAACAATAAACATAAAACTCTGAAAACTCTTTTCTCCTAGATCAGCCCCCGCTCCGGCTCTATGGCTCATCAGATCCACCTACAACATCATATGCTCCTGTGTACCGTGTACACGATCATCGCCAAACACAAGCAGATAGAGTGAGCTTACAATTAATACAAACATATATATATATATATATATATATATATATATATAACAGATATATCATTACAAGCACACCAAAGAAATTCCATCCTTTGATTTCATGTCACATGGCCACCACCATGTTACCCGTGTTCTACGTCTTCTGATGAGTATCTCAAGATGTCTTGCTACCACACCTACCAACCACAATTGGTAAAGCACGTGCGGGAAACCATGCTACGGACCACACTCCGTAACGTCATGTGGAGTTCCCAATACGAATAACATTCTCAACGTACCAAGACTACCAAACTCATCAGCTTAATACTAAGGAGGGCAATCTAACTGGACCCATTCGTACGCGCCACAACACGCACACCCATACCGGCAACACTCGCCAACCTGAGCAACAATTCAAGAGTTCCTCGTATTTATCGGCATCCTGAGCCACAACGCAAGGGATAGCATTCTGAGCCACAACTCAAGGAATGCTGAGTGCTTAACCCCTATCCCGAGCCACAACTCAAGGGATACGTTTCGAGTCACAACTCAAGGAACACCACCAAGCCGACCTTCGAGATATCACCAAAGCCTGGTAGAACACGCACATTGAAAACAAGCAACACAATTTCTGCTATAGCACTATCGCCTGGTGCTGCTCACGAGTCGTCAGGCACTAAACGATTCCAGATCGCCTGGCAGGGGACACGTGCCGCCAAGTGCTAAGCGTTTCAGTGTCCACTGATCTGCAGTGAGGGAGGTCCCGCCAGGTGCCACATTAGTATGTGCGCAATGCTGGTTTTTTAACTGGTCCAGTCATGGTTGTTCCTATACCAAGCACCCTTAACCCTAATCCAAAGCACCGTAACATGTTGAAATCATGTGCAGAATTGAGGTCATTCCACAGATACTTATCACTAGATTTGCACCCGATCAAACCTTGTCAATGCCAAACATCTGATTTTTATACAACCTACATACAATACTTATGCGATCACCCTTAATTATTTTCTGTCCTGGTCTTTTATATACTTCCTGTTCCCAATCCATGTGCCATCCCAATGTAATATCCCTTAGTATGTCAGTACTCGTTCATGCATAGATACAAATCCACTCACTTACGAATTCATACTAGAAATGACCATACACTATCACAATGAACCTAGACTCTCACTACATCATTTTTATGCCTCCAATTACTACAACAATCAGTGCAGTTGCTTACGCTTAATTTCTTCATCCCACAACTCACAATTTACACCTAATTAAATCATACTACTAACTCCCTATTACCATTCTACACCTCGGTCCAATGACCATAATTGGTTTCTTAACTAATTCAACTCCCAACCGAGATTTAGACTCAGAATTATATCCATGAGCCACGCAAAACCACTTGCTCTGCACTGGCGCCTGCGGCACCTAGCCTGCCGCTAGGCGATGCATCAGTTTTGGAAATCCACAGTCCTGTCATCCACCTGCAAGAACTCCAACTTCTCCCTTTCATGCCAGTCACTCGAATTATCCATCCAATACACTTTTGTCTTAAGCTGAAGAGTGTTATTATTACCTCATACTTTCAATAAGCTAATTATGTCAAATTTGTTCAGGTAATTTCCTCAAAACCTAAAATCCCGAAATGGTTAACCCTAGAACGAGATTATGCAACTATCATCCAATTTCCTCGTATCACCTCATAATTTCATAATGATTCACGTCCATTTAGTAATTTGGTGATCTAAACACCCTTTCCACCGATTAAAAACCACCTAGCATACAGAAAACCAAGGAATCGAGCCAAAACAGCTCACATCGTCTGGCGGGTGTTCATCATCCGCCAGGCGGTTTCTGGAAAAATTCCAGAAACTCACGAAATCCAAGGGAAAATAGAGGCACAATATCAATATAGATGAATTACCATAAGTCATGTAATAATTTAGCATAATTTAATGCAATGATAGCACCTCTAACCTGGATTCCTTGCGTAAAATTGATAATCTAGAGCTTCCCTTTTTTACCAGCAACGGTCTCCCTAGTGTCACTTCAATTCAGCTCTTCTTTTCATCCAAGAACCACAATTTCTCTCTGAAATTTCACTCTTCACAATGCTCTCCAATGGCAAGCACCAAAACTCTTTCTCTCGCCCTTAATTTCCACTAAAAATTGCCTTAATTAGCATTGATGAAGAGAAAAACGAGAATTGGCATTAAGCTGACTTAATTTCCATTCAAAGTCCATTAGTGACTGTTTTTCTAGCCTCCCTTGACTGCCCATTGTCAGCTAGGGTTTCTCTGCCCTTTCACATTCATGCCAAAACTAAGTTTAGCAAAAAAAAAAAAGCTTAATTTGAGTCTATCAAGATTCAAACCCATAACCATGCCAATGTCAAATGAATACACAACCAATTCATGTTTCATGATAATTCTTATAAATATAGGATTAAACTATCACTCATCATAATCAAACATATTATTAAAATAATAATCAATTAATTAACACATAAATGACATACATAAGACTTGAACTCAAGTCCTCTCACACAATTAAGTACTCTCAAACATTTGAGATAGTACTTTTCCATGTCATATCAATAAATATTTAATGTCATAAAGGCTTCCACTACCTACATTTATTAATTATTTATTTATTTAATTAAATTTTACGAGTCTTAGAACAATTGGGAATCTGATACCGCCATCCAATAGGAGTTTCCAGACTTTCACCTTGAGAACAAGTTGAATCTTTAGCGGCGAAGTAATGATAGATTTGGAATAGTTTATAAAAGGAGAGAAAGGAGGAATAACTGAAATAATAGTTATAGCATTTGCATCTGTATTCTTTTCTTTTATAACTATCATGTAACTGACTATTTTAAATATAGTCAAGGGTTATGAGGAATAAGGGGTTGTTGGTATTCTAGGATCAAAATGGTTGTGAGAGAGTGAGAATCTCTCGAAGTCCCTCAATTGTATTTTGGAATACTGTCTTCTACCTCTTTAGTAGAAACAATGTTGTTTGAATATTATCAGGCATATTCAGTTCTTATTTGTTTGAAATTACTAGTTGAACTTATCAATTGGTATTCAAAGCCAAGCTAAGCCTTTTTTATGTAACTTATTTACTTCGTTCTAATTTAGCTTTTATTTTTCATATAAAATAAACTTTTTTTGGTTTTTCATATTAGGATGAGTGATCTTGATATAGAATATATGGACGCTCTTCAATGGTGGATGAATAATAGTGAACATTATTCAAATCTGACATTCATGGTTAGGGTCTTGTTAAGTATTTCAATTACTAAAGTTGTATCTAAATCTGCATTTAGCATTGGTTCGTGGAAGCAATTATTTATACTTCTGATTTGAAGCATGATTTTTGTTATGGTAATTTGTCTAATTTAAATCCCATTAACTTTTCTATTTTCATAAACAATTTTTGTATTATAAATTTTTCTTTCAATTTCATGTCATATTATAGAAGATGATGAAGTAGTTGACAAAGTGGAACATTGGAAACATATATTATGTGAGGAGTGAATATAAAGTTTACTCACATTTGGCATATTGCTTTTTATTTGTCTAAATTGGTGTGTTTGTTGAAACATTTATTCTATTATGCTTTGGTGCTTATTTAATTTAGAATATGAACAGATACAACTTTGAACACTACAATAGTAATGTGTGAAATGAACCTTTTGATTCTTTTGGACAATCAAATTTATTTTGATTTTGGACATGCCCTTCTTTATTCTGATTTTCTAATCTATTATGGTCAAGGCCAGATGGTGGGACTAGCTCATTTCTATAGAAACAACCACTTATAAAGCTACAGGAAAAAATATTCAAAAGTTGGTCCATTTATATAAAACCACAAAAAATATTCAAAATTGATAGGCCAACTCACACAATGGCAAGAGAGGTTGGCTCGACTTAACCCATTTTTAGTGGCCAACAACAAGTAATGTTAAAATGAGTCAGACTGACTCGTTTTGCTACCTTATACATGATGCATGTTTTTTATTGCGTAGCTTAAATTTAATTATTCTGCTCTTATATCCCTTGACATTTTTTGTTGTCTCTAATTGTGTCTACAACATTACCAAGTACCTTTAATCCTTCTTGCACAATCAAATTTAATATGTATGCTAGATAACGACCACAAAAGAACTCACCATCACTACGTAAGGAATTTTGCAAAACAAGTTATCTTTTTAAAGTTCTTAACAAAACATCATTACTAGAAGCATTATCCAAAGTGATAGAAAATATTTTTTCAATTTCCAAGTCATGCACAAATTCATTTATCTTCTTAGACAACTCAAATACATTGAGGTGTGGAGGCCAATGGGAAAAGTTTATAATTTTGTTAATCAACTTCCAATTTGAATCAACATAATGCGTTGTCAAACTTATGTCCATAAATCAAAAGTTAAACAAATATCATTAGAAATGTTCTTCAACTCTTTCTTCAACCTGATTTTTTCTTTCATAAACATTCTCAATACATCACTCTTAATAGTATTTCTAGAAACTAGAGTTGCATCAGGACTCAAATAACTTATCCAAGTCTGAAATTCTTCATACTCAATAATTTCAAATTGTAAACCATGTCGGATAATTAAATTAGCACACAATTCATGTGACACCATTTGATATATTCTTTCAACTTTCCTTACATACTCTTAATAAGTTAACTCATCTCCAGATTTGATTTTACTACATTTTTCAACATGATGCATGTTACTTTAAATGGAAAATCCCATACTTTTCCGGTTACAGGTATTACACATTGCCCTCTCTTTTCCATCATCACAAAAATTTTTCCATCATCACAATTTCCAGTAATCAGAGGTTGTTAACTTAAACATTTTTCTTATTAACTTCAACACTTTTGTTGTCAAAAATATATTCAACCTCATTCTCGATTACATTATTGTCTCTGTGATAGACATGCTCACCAAGTTTACTAATTGACTCATTCATTATTTTTATAATGTTCAATCCTATTGTCTTTGTCATAGGCATGCTCACTAGGTTTACTAATTGAATAATACATTATTTTTATAATGATCAATTCCATTATAGAAAATGAAACAAGAAGTTAAAACTTGCATAAAGCAAGTTGTGTAAACTCTATATTATCTAATTCATAGACACCAAATTTTGATAAAATAATTAGGACAAAATTGAAACAATGTGGTGTAAGCAAATGAAAATCATCACAATCTTAGCAGAAATATGTGTATAACTAACCAAAAGTCTCAATCCTAGCAAAATGTCACAACTAGAAACGAACCATAAAATAATGGTGCGAACAAGAGAAACAAACTAGAGCAAAACCATAATTAGGGCAAATGAATTGAAGTGAAACAAACATGTGTTACTGTCGTGGAGACGAACCTATGTCGCCTCTGTGGGTGAGCTTCATCGTCGTGGGTGACCTTCATCGCTATGGAGTCTTGCAGTGGGAAGAAGAAAGTGTGTTGTTCAGTTCTGCACGATTTGTCTTTGGTGGGTGAAGGAAGGAAGGAAATAAAGTAACTAAAGTACATACGTTTAAGTGAAACAGGCTACAAATTGGCCTACCCCACCCCATATTGTGGTCCAACAAGTTGGCGGACCAAGTGAGTCAATCTTCTCTAGGCTGATACATTTTTCTATTAGGTTGGCGTGTACATCCGACCCACTTTGTCATCCCTATATGTCAAAAAAGGTGTAATATATGCTTCCAAAAATGGCAATCCATAATACTACTGATGAGTGTAGTCTATGAAGAGATTTCTGAACTTGGTCTAGTGTGTTTTGGAAAGCAAAATTAAAAAATTCACATATTTGATGGGGTGGAGGAAGAAACTCGATGGGATGTAGGAAGAAACTCGATGGGATGTAGGAAGAAACAGCCTTTATAAGATTGATTGAATTAAGATAAAGTCCAGATTCTAAACCCGTAGATCAAAGGACACTGACGTCGAACAAAGCTTATTAAATTGTTTAGTCCTGCAGATAATGAGCCAGCGCAGCTAATGCAGAAAACGAAATGCAGATTTGTTAAAAAATTGAAATGAATGCCTCCAATAACAACATAAACTATTAACAACTACACATACAAAAGACAAAAAAAACTTATCTAAGGATGCAATAATATTATTCAAGTATAAAGAATACAATTTCATATACATGTTTAGCCTAAAATCAAGTGCAAGAGATAGACTAAACACATGCCACTTTAGCTTTGAGAGAATCTTTCTGCTATTAAAACTTGCCTACCATATCAGAAGGCAACGATCTTGTCATTGCGCCAAGTGTTCAAGCACACATAAAAATTGAATCTGGAACAAGGGTGAAGGGCAGGTTATACAAGAGTTATAACTTCAATTTTCCAAAACAATTTCTGGGCCTACTCAAATCGCTCCCAATCTTGAGATATTTTTGTTGAAGGTGAGTTATCTGACGGGGCACCCGAGTTTTCCATTCCAGAGTCAAAGGTTTCCCATTGGGTTGTTACTTTGACAGCGTTGCTACTGTTGATAAAAGGATTGGAGTTTCTTGCCTTTAGAGAATCTAATTTATCCACCAAGGTCTGCACACGACGCACCTATTCAATGGTGGTAAACATGTGTTAGTCCATCAATGGTAATAAGTGCAATAGTGGTGCAAAATATAGGTCTCTAGATATTGCATCTCCACAATAAAAGTGCTTGTAATTTTAAGCAGTATATGAAGAAATGATGCAATTTACTACAAATGATTACCAAAACGGGAAGGGGAAAACTTACAACATTAAGCAAATGAGATAGTGGTTACAAAGTAGTTGATTAGCAATTTAACACACAAATAACATATTACCCAGTTCAATTTTCAAGGCCCAAATCATTTTGCTAAAATGTCGCTATTCATTCTCCAATGTTGGAACTAAGTCAGATCGAAGATAGGAAGACTAGTAGACTAGTGTGACATCAATAGGCAATTACAAACATCCACTTGAAATGGACAGAAAATAAATAAACTAAATTTCAAAATACAAAGGTGGGGTCTGTTAGATGGAGAAATCAATACCACAATATTCTACGGTGAATCATATTTGAAGATAATACATTGACATCCAAATCCTTCTTAATGGTTTTGCCAGTAGTTTCTCATAGTGTCTTACCTAAAGCAGTGAGGATACACCCATCTGATCTACTCTCCTTACCAAGACTGTCAGAATTTCTGTTTTTCTGCCTTTCTCATTGATCATCATACCATCTATAAGTATTACAAACATTTTTATTGCCTTCAATAGCAATAATAGCACAATTATTAGTTCCTACTATAATTAGGTAATCTAACAAATACACAGATTTCTAATTTAAAATAGGAAGATTATAACCAACATTCCATACGAAACATTAACCACATGATCCTGATCGACAAAGACTTCAGCTTTTCTCCTAAATCACCAAGGAAACCCCCACCTTTCTTTCTAAAGCATTCATTCCTAATCCTATCTTTTCTACTGTTGTCCATATATCCTTTGTAATATCCCATTTCGATTACACTGAAGTAATTTCCATGTTAACATGTTACTGCTCATCACTTAGTTCCACACAACTTTACAAAGTAATATAGTTGTGAAAACCTTTTGCCAAACAAAACTGAGATACTCCACCATTTTACATAAATGGGATTTTGTAGAGAACTCAAATTTCCACGTAGTAATAAGTAGTTAGACACTAGTAGTAATAGCTAGTTAGGAGTGATTTCAATTAAGATCAAACTAATCCGAACCATAATAAAGGTTAAATTGAATGGTTTCAATGGGTGTAGTTGTATCGAGTAGAGTATTACCCAATCTGACTAGGCTATGGTCTTGATTTGAATATTTGGAAACCAATTGAGCTCAGCTCAACCCAATCTCATTACTTTTTATATTCATATTCCATAAATTTTATTCTTATTTTTAAGATGATATTTTCTTAAAGATAAATAATAAATATTATAAATTTACACTTTTAAAAAATTAATTTTATTTCTATAAAAATTATTTTAAAAAGTAAATACATGAAACCAAATCCTAGCTAACTAGAGTGACCCACGCTGTGGGACCAAGTCAGGTTAGTTGAAGAAACTCCTAAAATCCATCTCATGTTCTGGTCTCAATTAATTCGATCAGACAGCCATTCCCACTGAAGGTGTCCCAACTTGACCATAGCCCTAACTCTAGTAATATGTTTGAAGGTTAAGTAGGTGGGGATTGAAACAATAATATATTTCTACCACTTATTGAACTTCTGGTCAGGATAAAGAAATATGACCAGAATAAAAAAAGAAACTGCTACCAAGGTAAATGTATAGTGTATCAGAACGGTGAAGAAACATCTAAAACGCAAATGATGAGAAACCAGTAGTGTTTCACATAAAACGAAACACTGTAAAACACAAATGAATACAAAATGCTTGCCCTACAATGGTCATCATAAAGATATTCGTTTGTTTTTCCTAAGCCTGCATATTTAGAGAAAGAAATCTAAACATGCATAGGAGATAAGAAATCACGTGAAATAAAGAAAAGAATTTCAAACTCAAGAAACATTGAGCCATTTTGTTGGACCAAAGGTTTCAAATTTGGTCAATGCTTTGTAATAATAGCATATTGTCCTTAAGGACTACGATGTCTATTCTTGATTCATAACAAAATCTTAATACGGAATTGTTGATGAATTCTGAATATATGATTTTCATTGTTAAAGTCAACATAATAAAAAAATGCATAATGGAGTTACAGAGTGGTTTGAAGATTCCTAAAGAAGTTAAATCAATGAAGACTGTGTAAATCAAATGATGCAGAAAAAAATCAATAGATGAGCTGTTGTGGAACCAAAACTAGGGATGTAAGAACTACTTTCTTGATGACAGAACACCTCTTTAAAAAACATTCTTTCCATCTACACCAGCTCTAATGTCACTTTGCCAAAAATTTCTTGAAATGTCCAACATTCTAGAAGAAGAAAAAGGGGAATGAACAAGAATTGGAATAAATGAAGAGTTCTTTGGGCTTTTTGTGTAGAGTATTCTACTGTACTTGAGTCATGGTTACACTTGCTTATGCACTGTATGGAAATAGTTTTGTGAGTACATGTTCCGTTCTAAAGGTAAAACTGCTATCTGGATGTTGTTCCAACTTGAGCCAAGTGTTGAAGAAAAATATTTTATGCTATCTTGGAAATGAAATAACAGGTTAGTTCTAGAATGAGAAGTTCAAAAGAGCACTTAAAACCATTTTACAACTCTTTTCAAAAGACAAAAGTGGGTAGACAGTTTGATGCTAGTGTCTACTGGTTAGAAAAGCTTTTAGAAATGATTTTGAAAAACTTGTGTAAAGATGAGAAGTTCAGTATAAATGTGTAATAGAAGTAGCAATGAAGACTTAATTTCTAAACTGGTCCACTCAATTTAAGTTATGTCTAGTTTTCCTTTAAAATGCTTTTAAGGGGTTCCACTATAATCTAACTGATTACACAAGTGTTCTCACAATCACTTCTGGTTTACAAGTGTACACAAAGTCACTTTTGACTACTCCCTCTATCTCCTCCTATGATAACGAACACAGGTATAATTAATTTGTCACTAAGTAACTCCTAGCTTTTATGAGTATTTATAGTTGCTACTCCCTGCTACAAGAAATTAAAATCCTAATTGATTACAAGGAATCTGTAAGAGGATACGAAAACTAGGCTCTCCTTAAGGTGAGATAACTTCACAATAGTATAAGATTTGCAAAGAAAATTCACCAATTTAACACTCAGATTTTATAGCACTTGAGGTTTACACAACAACACTACATGCAAAGATTACGAGGTGCATACTTTTGTTCAGTTGTTAGTTGTTCTACAAGAGAAGACACTTCTATTTATAGATCTTGGGAAAACACTAATGCTAGTTGGCATACTGATCTTCTGTTTTAATGTGTCAAGCTTTATTAGAAGTTGGTAGCCTTTTAGCTAGCACCTTTTTCTGTTGCAATCAACTTGTGCTTAAAGCCTTTTTCGCTCTGATTATCCTTTTCTTGCACATACAGCACCATATCTAGCAAACTCTCCCATAAAACTTTGTTTGTTGTGTCAGGATCATCACGAAAAAGTGAGTCAACTTCAGGAGGTTGTAGATGGGCTGATGAATGTAAGGTTATTTGTTTGTTTGGTGTAGAGCTTCTTTGACTGTTGCAGTTCTTTTGGTTGAGTCTCCAGTTGTTTACACTTGTTTCATAAGTTCTAAAGCTCTTACTGTGTCGACTGAACATTCTAATGCTTGATAGTCTGATGGGTAGAGGGTAGATCGTCTTGTGTTCTATTAAGACACTTGGATGAAATCATCATTTCATCAAAATTGAACATTATTTGTTATGATCAAACATTTTGAAATGAACATGCTAGACGGCTAGGAGTAAACTAACGCGGATAGACTGCTTAAAGTAGAATGTCCAAGTCTATTGCACTGTCCAGGTTTAATGAGACAAAGATTGAAGAAAAGCACCAGTAAGTAGCATAGAGAGGCTAGATGAATCAAAGATTATTTAGGATTGATATGGCAAAATCCCACATAGGATGGTAAGTAGAAAAACCTTGAATTATAACCAACCCTCACCTTTGAATTTCCATTTCTATGTACTGTATGTGACACCCGTCTGTATGTGTTAAGAACAAATCTGTCTCTTGCTTTCACCATCGCAAGAAGGATTATTCCATGTCTAGGCCAGTCACATGACCCAGCTGACAAAGACAGTCACATTTTCAAGACTTCTTTCATTAAAAAGATTTTTTCACAAGGGATACATTGAAATGCAATGCATCTTGGTGAAAAAACACTTACCATAATTTCATGCACTTCTTTATAATTTTTATACAGTAAAAATTGAGGGGTATTGTCAGGCATGAGTGACCAATATGTGAGATTGCATGGAATAGAGGGAAAAAGGAAAATAAGAAACAAAAAATTAATATTTCAGCTTTGCAACCTAATATCATTAATACTACCTCAGCTTTTCTCTGCAACTTCGCTTCACCTTCAGCAGCAATACTGTCCAGTTTTAGCAATTGACTCATAAGCAACTCTGTCAACACAAGAAACTCTTTCTCAGCAGCTTTATTCCCACCATTTATAGCTACTTCTATGGCAGTCACCTGAAAAGTTAAAATAATTCAACAATTCACTCTCCAATTCACATGTTTCTATAATAAGTAGTATTTATACTTCAAACATATGCTCACCCTATTTGAGAGCTTGTCCACCTCAGCTCTAACACCAGCAATAGCCTCAAAAGCTTTAGACATCTCATTTTGTTTTCTGGTTTCCTCAAGTTTCCTCTCTTTGCTAGCATTTCCCTCCAAAAGTAAAATCTTTGACTTGTCCTTTACACCTTCGAGGTGCAAATGCTGATTATCACCTTTTTCTATCCCTCTGAAGAAAAGTCGTTGCTCTTCAGGCTCTAAACCAGTTTTATTGACAAGTAGTTTCTTAACATCCCCTGTTATTAAAAACCCAAAATAAGAGAAATACATATATCAATGGAAACAAAATACAATTTATTCCGACAGTACTCACTATAGCAGACTATAAAGACAGGCAGCCATTTCCTCAAGCCTTTTCCAGAAAAGAAATGATTGACATCATAATGTTGGACAGTACTGATTTGATATTAAGTTAACAGTAGGAACTCCCCCATTAACAACCACATATTACCATTGATAGAATATGTTTCATCATAGGGTAAAGGATTGTGATAAGAATGATGCGGGTCCACACTGCCTACAAGGCAGGAGGAACAGGGGAGCAAACTCAATTACTTTGGAGTGCAACAAAGGAAATGGTGGATTAAGAGAGAAACATGCAAGAACTGGACATGGTATCGGATTAGGTCTCTTGAATGATATGAGCTATCTTTTGCCGTTGTCATTTTTCCTCTAATTCGACAAGGATTCTCTAAAGTGAGTTTCTCTAAAATATACTGGGTGTGTCCATCCTTGACTTAATATGAAGCAACCTGCAATAATAACCCACTAGAACTGAAGGATGAATACATCCTGATTTGCTCACTTTCGAGAAAGGTTTACTTTAGAGTAGTTATTCAATTGGAAATTATTCACCTTTCTGCATTAAAACTAAAATTACCTAAGTCGACCACCAACATCCTGTAACATATATTAAACAAGAAGAAACAAAAATTATAATAATGAAGGATAAAGCTCTAAACAGAATGAACAACGTGCAGAAGGAAGTCAGACTAGACTACTAATTCAATCAAAGTAGTGACTTTCAGTCAATAAATCCACTCCCCAAGAACTAACAAGTACAATCAGCAAATTTGCTAGGAATTCTTGTTTTCCTCCGAATATAAACAAAAGTCTTATCCTACTAGATAATGCCAACTACATTGATCCAACAATTCCATTGGGCCTAATGAAAGACCAAATTATAAAGTGACCATAGACACAGATACGTTTAGTTAATTTTGGGCAGGTGTCAATTTGCAGTCAATAAGTAAGTTACTTAGCAGCAAGTTCATGGAAGAAAAATAACGAAAAATGTTAATGATAAAAGTGTTTGGAGATGAACTTGAAACCAACAAAAAACTATAAAATTTTAAAATATTTTATCCATAATTAAATCTTTTAATAGGCTAATAAACTTTCCCAATATTTATGTTTTTTAATTTTAATTTTAACGTCAAAATCAGAGCACTAAATCAATGGAAGCAAATAATTTCTCTATAGTCAATTTTCAATCCCTTTTAAGAAGCTATTACAATGCTGCAGTATTCCTTGGTTCCAGTATTCATTTCAGTATCATAATGTCACCAGTTACTCACTTTGTAGTAACAAAGTTCAATCATTTCCGTACAAAACATAATAGTTTATTAAGTAAGATATTGAACAAATATCCCTCATTTTAAATTTCCCCAGACAGCGCAACATCTCTTCAACACGTGTCATTCGAAGATCAAACCTTATTTAACTAATTTCCATTTTTCCTTTCACTAACAATTCCTTTCACCGAACCCAAATATCCCCGGAACACCGAACTCAACAGATTCAAGTCCAATAAAGCCAAGTCTATAAATTATTAAATTTGAGATTAAATAATAATATGAATGGGATACCATTGATTAAAAAAGAGAAACCTAACCGAAAGTTGATTGGGCCGGGAGGTGAACTTCGTGGTGGGAGGTACCGTACGAAACGTTAAGCTTGATCGTCGGCCTAGGCCCACCACCGTCGCTCTCGGCGGCCCTCATCTCCGGTGAGATCTCGCTGGCGGAGTCTGCGGCGTTATTCATCGAACGGGAGCAAAGAAATTTGCGTTGCAGTGTGGACTGAACTTGACCCTAGGCGCAGTTGTTGATTGAGGTAGTTGAGAAGACACGATGTCTTTCTAAGCTTCTACGTAGAATGTATATATCTATCTACGGTCAAACATACATTTGTTTTGGTTAAATTATTCATTTATTTTTTTGGTTATTTTTATTTTTAATTATTTATTAAATTTTATATGTATAACATATATTTATATTTATTCCTTATAAATATCATGGTTTATGCTCATGCAATTTTGTTGATTGATGGTTGAATTTATGTATATCTTGTATTATACTACTTATGTTATGTGTTTTTCGAAAATATTAGATTAAATATGTATTTAATTTTTGAACTCCGAATGAGAAAGTGAAGTTTATGGTGTTTTGAATCAAACTTAAAAATTAATAAATATATTTATTTTAATTTAGTAATATTAATTTTTTTCTATTAAATGATATAAATAATTCAAACATCAATTTAAAATGTCATTAAATATGTGTCAAAAAAATTTAATATAATTAAGTCATAAAGATTATATTTATTCATTTTTTACAATTTAAAGACCAAACTTTATCAAAAATTTGGGACAAAATATTTGAGTTTTGCATCAAAATTTTGAGAACTAAAAACATCTCTAAACAATATTATTTATAATGATCTTATAAAAGTATTCATGTCTGAATATCGATGGAATCCACTTGGAACGTATATTTATAACTCAAGATGGAGATTGGTCCAAATCATTAATTATTGGATTAAATGCGTTTTTACTTTCTCACTTGAAATTGAAATGTGTCCATGTCTTAATTAGTAATATAATTAGATAGTCAGCACACTCAAAATTTCTATCTCTCTCTCTCTCTTATTGGCCTTCAATCAGTATTTGTTATATAATTAAATTTTGTTTTTGTATTTTTTTGTGTAGTCATGCCAATAGATAAATCATGGATTTCTAAACCACGAAACACCATTGAATATGCAAAAGGATTGAACGTCTTTTTGGATTTTGCTTTTGAACATGGTAATGGTCTTGTCATCAAGTGTCCATGTTCAAAGTGTGGTTTTAAAAAATGGCAAACTAGGGATGTTGTTGAAGAACACTTAACATGTAGAGCTTTTCCTGAAAACTACAAAAAATGGTATTTTCATGGTGAAGGATCAAGTGTAAGCGAACCTTTGGCTGCTACAAGTGCAGATGTGGTTGAAGATATTTTAGAATCTCGAAATCCAATGGAAGATATGTTGAATGATGCCTTTAGGTTTGTGGGGCATGATGTTAATGATTTTGACGAGGCTATTGAAGATGATGATGTGCAAAATAATATGGTGCGTGATGAAGGAAATACAAACTTTGATGCTCTTTTGAAGGACAATAACCAACCATTATATGAAAGTTGTACAAAGTATTCGAAACTATCATTCATGCTAAAGTTGTATCATATTAAGTGCATGTGTAGAATGAGTGACAAGGAAATGATAATGATTCTAGACTTGCTAAAGGATGCATTTGAACATGCTAAGTTTCCTAACTCCTTATATGAGGCTAAGAATGTTATTACCAAACTTGGTCTTAATTATGTCAAAATACCAGCTTGCCCAAAAGATTGCATGCTATATTGGGGTGAAGAGAATGAAGGCTTAGAAGAATGTAAAAGGTGCAAGAC
>Ga0214545_1000537_pt1 | contig 61416 bp, 27 predicted proteins | sample CNSS4metaG_FD_160064 | JGI IMG/M metagenome (GOLD analysis project Ga0214545, IMG submission 160064) | Root nodule microbial communities from cowpea collected in UCLA plant growth center, Los Angeles, California, USA - CNSS4 | ecosystem: Host-associated > Plants > Roots > Nodule | place: USA... | reverse complement strand
GGATGGGGATGGGAAAAAAGTTTGATACCCGTTGGGTTTGGGTATGGGGATGGGGATGAATTTTTTATGCGGGGATGGGTATGGGATAGCGAAACCCGTCCCCGCCCCGCCCCGTTGCCATCCCTACGTGGGAGTCTTGCGAAATAGCTAACTTAAGGGTTTAGAAAAAATATAAAAAAGAGAGGAAGGAAAATAATTACTCTATCTAATCGATTATAAAAATAATTAAAAATTATTTAATTTATTTAATTATATACATTTGTTGGGGTTTGAAATAAACCTACACTAATTTTCTAAGGTTTTGAAATAATTAATGGAGATTCTAAAACTCCGTTAGTTAAATCCATCCTTGAGGTTATATTAACTTTTGATAAACAACCTCTGTTAAATACAAATTTTTTTGTAGTGAAATGTCCCTCTCATACTACTTAAGTTGTTGAGCTCTCAACTGAAAATATCTCCACTCCACATGTGATTACCATGGAACATGATTTATGGTTATGCTAGATATGCCTATTGGAAATAAAAGTTTATATAACTGCAAATGACGCCACTCATGCATCACTAAACTACACAAACCTTCACACTTTGGGTGAAACTAAATTGCCATATAAACACAAGTAACTTAGACCTAGGTTTTACATTCACAAATCCAAGTTATGAATAGCCCAATCTAGCATAGAGATTATGAATAAAAAGAGTATAAAACTATGAATCAATACTAATTAACAGTCAATAATTTATCATCAAAGCACATAAATTAAAGTTAGGGTTCCAAAAATTGAACTTAGATTTATAACAAACTGAAACTATAAAAACCCATGAGAAGAAAAAAAAAACAGCTACCACAGGAAAAATACTTACAAAAAGGACTTTTATGAAGAAGAAATAATGACTTAAACTATGCACAGAGAAAATGAGCGTTTTGCAGTAGTGTAAAATGAGAAAGAAACTTAAATTGGGGAAGACCTACAGTGAGAAAGAAACACTCGCTTGTGATAGGAAGAAAAATGAACTCATGTGTCTTTTTATGGTAGAAAGATGAAAGAATTTGTTACCAAAAAGAAAAATATAATAAAAAAAATAAAATTAAACATCTTATCAAATTTTAGATTGATTATTGTTTCGATGCGACCTAAGTTTGTCCAACAACGTTATAAACATAGACTGCTACTATAAATATAATGTAAATTTAAAAATTTTAATAAAATAGTGTCAATTTAAAAAATTGATAAAAAAGTTGTCACTATAAAATATTTTTGTCATAATGATAACATATTTTTTTAAGATAACTGTGTATCCCATATATCTTTACAAAATTATTCAAGTAAAAAAAATATAACAAATTACAGGCAATTGTTTTTATATATATTTTTTAAATATTACAAACAACTAACACAAATAGTAAAATTAGAAAAAAAAAGTCAATAAATTGTAAAGGAACCACAATTTGGACTAGTGAGTCAAGACTCAAGACTAATTTTTCACAAGCTGTATGAGAAAAACATTTTTGTTTTTTATTTATTTCTTCTAGTATTGGAAGAGTTCTCTTCATGATAATCTAAATAAAATTCGACAAAGAATAATTTATGCCAATAATTATTAAATTTTTTGTTGTTGAAGATATTATATTGACTTTAACAAATTCTTAATGTTTTAATTACTTGATGGTACTCATTCTGGTAGAGGTAGGTCAATCTGGTATTCGCTTCTAAAAAAGTGTCAATTACATCCCAAATTTTAAAAAAGTGTTTCAATTAGGTCCATTTCAGACGGGGTTGACTAACGCTGTTAACGACGTGTCACGTGTCAATCTGTGATTTTTTTAATTTTTTTTTAATTTTTTGAAAAAAATAAAAATGTCACGTCACGAGTCAGGTCCATGTGTGTGACATGTGGCATTGTCAGTGTCACGTGACATTGTGTCACGTGGCATTGCAATGCCATGTGTCAGTGTCACTATCAGATGCCATTGTATTGGTTTCGATTTAGTCCCTATATATGTCTTTTTGTTTCAATTTAATACCTACTTATGTATATCTGATTCAATTTTGTTCCATTTTTTTAATAATTAAAATACTTTTGTAATTCATTTTTTATAAGATTAAAATTAATTAAGTATAAATATTTTTACAAAATCAAGTACTAATATTTATATTATTTCTTTCATTTTCATACCAAATTTATTATTTGTATAAATGTTATACTAATATTTTTTTTATTAAAAACGACTTTTTAACATATTACTTTATTAATTATTTTTTTTATTAAGTAATTATGTTTTGTTAATTTTTTTTTCAAAATAGAACAATATTGTCTCTTACTAATTTTAAGCCAAAATTTCTATTTGTATGAATGTTATACTAATTTTTTTGTATTAAAAATGACTTAATAAAATAACTTTTACCACTAAATTTTAATATAAATATCAAATACTTAATTTTTGTAAAAATTTTATACTTAATTATTTTTAATTTTATAAAAAAATGAATTTTTAATTATTAAAAAAATTAGGTCAAAATTGAATCAGATACACATAAGTAGGTACTATATTGAAACAAAAATACGTATATGGAGACTAAATCGAAATCACATAATGATATCTGATGGTGACACTGACATGTGACATCACAATGTCAAGTGGCATTGACAATGCCACCTGTCACACACAGGGACCTAACACGTGACATTTTTTTTTTCAAAAAATAAAAAAAACCAAAAAAAAAATAATAATAAAAAAATGACAAACTGACACATGACACGTTGTTAATGGCGTTAGTCAACTTCGTCTGAAAAGAACTTAATTGAAACACTTTTTCAAAAAATAGGATGCAATTGACACTTTTTTAGAAACGGGTACCAGATTAACACACCTCTACCAAAATAAATACCTTTCGAATAATTTAAATTTTCTTAATTTATAAATATTAGTTAGAATATATTCTTATCAAACACGACAAAATATTTGACGCCCTAAAAAGTCCCAAAAACCAAAAACTTTACAATTAACAATTACTCTAAGAAAGGACAAAAAAATATAAAAAGAGTCACATTTAATACATTTAATTTAACACAACAAAATAAGTGTAAATCTTTTTATTAATAGATTAATGGCATCACTTATGATTGGGGAAGCTTTCAATACGTTGAATCTCAATATTAATAATTGTTTACTTTTTTTAATGTAAATATTTAATTATTATTACTACAGTACTCATGAAGACAGGGACACATTCCTTATAAATCTTCCCGGTTGCCCCACTTCTGTTTTTTGATTCCTAGGAGTCTCCGTTTAGGGTTGTTTCCTTATTTATTTTTTCATTTAATTTATTTTCAGATATTTATATGTTGTCTTCATCTCAATAACCACCTTCTATCTTTCTTCACTTCACTCCATTTTCCTCCTCAAGAAGACAAAAAGGTACACACTACAAAAAATAAAAAATGTACTTGTTTTTCTTAGTACTAACTTTTGCTACTGTGCAACTCCTTTGTCTCTGTATCCTCTAGGGTTTTCTCTGTTTCTTTTGCTGTCATTTTCATCCATGTGCTGCCATTTTGTTTTTTTTGTGTGTGTGTGCGCTTTGGTCTCCTCCTCATGCATTTTCTTACTGCTTTTCAGAACTGTGCCAAATCTATGGGTGTTGATGTAGACTAACTTATGCTAAAATCCACTGTGGCGAGGTTACAAGTTGTGGCATGGTAGTTCAGAAAATGTCACAGGAACGTGTTAGCAAAATAAATGTGGATGGTTGGTGATGCTGCCCTTTATTCAATTTTCTCGTGCTTTGTGCACTTTACAATGTCAATGTTGGAATAGTTTTTGTATTTTGATCATAGATTATCTACAGTTTGTTATGTTAGTAGTTAAGAGTGTGGGTTTTGATGTGTAGCTACTAGAACTCGCTTAACTCAAATTCGGAAGCAAGCTAGATGTAACTACCTTTTATTGGATGAGAAGAGGGGTGGTGATAGCTGCTGCAAACATTCACAAGGAAAAATAATCCGCCTGAACCAAATAAAGCATCAAGCTCGGTGTAAAAGTGAGAATGATTTGTCACAGAAAAGAACTATTTCTGAGCCTGAAAATGAGCAACCAAAAGGTAGAATACTTCGATTGAGTCAGATCAAACGTCGAGCTCGGTCCAAAGACAATGCAACAGTGATAAATGGGACTGAGAAGCGTATGGATCAGAGTTTGCCTTGCAACAGCTTTAAAGGTGATTAATAAGGAAACTGATAGTGTGAAGAGAGGGACAATTCTTGAACTTTTCACAGTTTGATTTTGAACATGTTAAGTACTTATATTATTAGTATTAGGATTTCAATTGTGTGTCTGTGTCGTAAGTAGGAATGAGCAAGATGATTAGTATATATGAAATAAGACCACAAACCTACTGCATTAATATTTTGGATTGAAGATGGTGTCTTAGTTTCCTATATGTATGTTCATGACTCATTGGTGCTGAATTATTCCAAATATCCCCTCGAGAGTGATTCAAGAATCCTGAATTTGATGCTTGAGGGGAAGTACCAGTGTGGAAGAAAACTCACATTTGAAAGGGAGACTATTAGGATTTCAAGTGTGAGTTTTTATGTTATTTAAATGTTTAGTTTCTATTCAATAAGCAAAACTAGTTGAAGAACTTATTAGTACATCCAGTCAAATTAACTGAGTTGGAGCAGTGAGCAAGCATGTTTGCCTTTATATTGGTTCTTTTAGCAATCTAGGATTAACTAGTTGCTATCGTTGTTACAGATAAAGAAAATGTGGTTGCAGGGCAAGCTGTGAAGAACAATATCTGTCAAGGGGGTAAGGGTATTCCTTCCATAAATATCATTAATATATAGCAAGACTATGATTCCTTGACTTTGGTTGTTCTATAACGGTTACTAATGGAAGGAACATTGGTTGATGCTCCATACTATATGTATTATAGGCTATTTATAGTTCTCTTCAGTCATGTAATTCCTCAATTCAAGCACACGGTGAAATTGTACTGCATAGGTCAGCATCAAATTAATATGTAATATCCACTTATTAGTCTATAATTTTTTTAATGAGCTTTATTTTGAAGGTGGTAAATAGGTCGGTTCAGCCTGATGCTGACTTGATTGTTATGTTACTGTAATGATATATCATTATCTTTCGAAGTAGTAATTGATATTGACTTTCTTGTTCTCTGGATTTATCTTTCAGATTTCAATCCTTCTGTTCAAGGTGTTCCTGCACATAACTTATACAGAGGAGCCAGTCCACTGTCTGATGGTATGTTTCATATAGGTTCTGTATGAAGTAAAAAATTAGAAATTTGGTTTTAAACGAACTTCATTATAAAAAAATTATGTTAAGAATCGGATGAGCTATGCTCTTCTTACCTAATGTACAAAGAGTAAGCTGCAATCAATTGTATTTGTACTTAGTTTCAATTTGTACTTGTCATCATCTTATGCAAAATAGTAGGTCATGAATGTCTGTGTGTTTCTAATTTTTAACTTAGTGTGACTGTTAAATATGTACTAAGATTGACATTTTCTGGGTATTTAGCACTGGCAGTTTTGATTGGACTACAATCAATCACTAAATAATCTTTTATCAATTTGCTGCAGTATGGTGGGATGTTGAAAATCTGAAGGAACTTCAACGTACTGCGAGGAGATTAAGGATATTCAAGACTAAAAAGCTAAGACAACAATTAAGGACCGAGTGTAAACGAAATCCTTCCAATGCAAGTTTGCATGCGCTAACAGGTATGACCAAAGCACAATAGTTAATGAAATGTAATGATTTACTTTCATGTTCTCACAAACCACCTGAAACTGGTGGATGTATTATGGTGGGAATTGCAAGGTATGGTGGGACTTGAGTTCAACATTGTAATATAGGATATTTGTGTGATGTTTATAAGGCCTTGGGCTCTCCCATTAGAACGGATATCCTTTGTGGTGCAGCTTTCCTAAGGTTCTTTGCAAGTGGTGCGGATGATGATAGTCTTGCAATGCTTGGCACCATATCCTCTTCCACCATTTCATTTTGTGCATCCTCTACCATCACTTTAGTTTAATTCATTGTGTCACCAAAAGTTTGTCTCTCGTTGAACCATCAAAGAAAAACACGATTAAAGATGGCAATGTATCCATCAACATGATTTGTGAGTTTATAATAAAATAACTATCTTTCAGTCCTCTAAGAAACTTGATCATCTTGTTGGAAGTCTTACATCAATTAGAGATAAGACCAATTTACACTAAATATGTGAATGCAAACCTCACCTTACAAGCTGGTTTTATAAGATTGAGTTAGACTTAAAGTTCACTTGGTATTAAAGTCATGAGATAGAGTCCATTTTGGTGAAATTTGTTATTTATGAGGTTTATTGTTCCACTAGACATTGATCACGTATGGACACCATACTGAACCTGCTGAAGTGTCTGATTTAAAAATCGTTTTTTTCAGTCATTGACACGTCCAACCGTGTTAATGAGGACAAACATGATTAAGTTGAGAACTTAAAAAACTTATTGTGTAAGTAAGTTTCTACTATAATTATAGAAAAAGAGGAGCATATCTTACATAATTAGGATTATTTATATTATATATGTTTAGATTTGTATAATATAGAAATAAGGAGTAGGTCCTATGTATGTTTATATTAAATATTTAGAATATTTATATTTTTTGGGTCTTTGACACGTTTCACGTTTGACGCAGCCTTAATGAGGGCTAGCACGATGTTTTTTATTTTTGCAAGTTAAAAGCTAGAAAACTTATTGCATAAGTTTCTATTATAATTACAGAATTAAGGTACATATCTTATATAATCTTGGATTTTAGATTATATATATTGTTATGAGCTTTTTATTTGTTCTTGAATGTGAAATTCTTTGAAATTGTTAATTTATCTTTGGATAAATCTTAGCCGGAGTGTCTTCTTCGATGACAATGATGAAGAGGGGGTAAAATGTGTTAAATGAATTAGATTCTCTTTTCTCTTTTCGGACCTTAGATAGATTATATTATTTTTTGTACTAGGTAACAACATATTCAGATTGTTATATTTGACTAACTTTTTTTATAGATAATTTTGAATATATAAATCTTGATTGCCAATATAAAGAATTAATAATTTAGTGTGTGTGTATATATATATATTCCATGTCGATATCTGTGTATGTCCGATGTTTGTATCTATGTTCAGTCTCCTCCGTGTTGGTGAGTGTACATGCTACATGAGGTTGTATACGAAACATATGCTGCCAGCCAAAGAATGTCACAATGTTGTTTCATGCCAGCTTAGAACAGAGTGTGTTGAAGAGAAAAGTGCATTGAAGGTTAAGCAGACAAAAACCCCTGCACTAGGTGAGACAACATCTACGATAGAGTCGTTTAGGTACCACTAGAGAAGGACAAGAGTTCAGCAATTTGAGATTGTTTGTTCTGTGAAGGTTGGACTCGAGAGATTGTGATATATTTTTTCATTTCACATTATGTGTAATGTGAGAACCAATTGGATGTCCGTACTGGGTGCTGGCATTTATCTTCGTGCCCTTTCTGGTCAAATCACACATGATGGTTTTTTATTTTCAGATAGTTTTAATTCGTGCATCAAAATATTTTATTCTCAGAAGTTACAAATTAATCATTCGAGTATCAAATCCATACATATCTATCTAACAACTTAATGTATCAGCTGAAAACTCAGAAGCACCAAAGGAATTTATACCTATGAAAAGATTACGCTTAACTGAGTTGAGACGTGAAGCTCGTTTAGGGAATCACTTTCCTGCTATGCAAGGACTGCCAGGAAACTAGAGGTATTTACTCCTGATTGTCATGACAGGAAAACTGTAGCAAAACATTCTTGATGTTCAGTTTTGTTTTTCAAAAAATGGGTCCATGAGTGGTTTACATGTAATTGTTGACCGTAGCTATAGAAAGTATTTGCAACGGGTAGATGAGTTGGAAGTTCAACATTGAATAAAAATAAGTAAGATGACTAGTATATAAGTAAAATGATCATAATTCTATTGTCTTAAGATTTTGGATTGAAAGTGGTGTTTTTGTCTCTTATATGGACTTGTTCACGATTTATTGGTGTCGATAAATGTGTTTGTAAACAAAAACCTATGTTGACAACTCGTTGTATAGATTAATTGTAACACTCTTTGACTATGCATGAACATCACTTTGAATGTAGGTGTTGTTGATGTTGGATGAGGTATTGCAAGCTTTGATGGGAGACCAGCATTTTGTTTTTTTGTTTGTTTGTACAAATGTGACTTGGTAGTGAGCATTTTAAAGGGCTATTAAATGTATACAAGAACGAATCCTTACAAGGCTAATATGAACTCGTACCTTTTTTATGTATGAACATCCCATAACAAACTTTTGATTGACTCTATTTGGCAGAAAGAAACCCTGATTTGTTCGTATGAATCAGAAAATGACTGATATGGAGAATTTATACTGTATTTACATTTTTTATGAACCTATGTATGGATGTTCCATGACAAACGTTTGATTAGTTTGATTTTGTTGAATCCTTGATAAGCTCGTATGGAAACGATAAAGGATGGCTTCTAACTTCTAAGCATGCCTCAGAAAAATGTTAAAGAAATGTTGCTATTTTTGTCAATCTTGAAAGAGTGTATAACTTGCAATTTGTTTCTGTGAAAATACTTCTAGTTTTATATTTTATATTTATGGGTACTTATAAATATTTTATGTATATATTTTTTTAATTTTAAATAAAATTATTTAAAAATAGAACTTTAAAATATATATTTAGATAAATAAAATTATACTAAAATAAAAATTAAAAAAAAAGTTATTTAGAAATATAACTTCAATTTCATAAATTTAAATAAAAAATATTAACAATATAAAGCACAAATAAATGTGTTGAATCGATTTTATTCAAACATGAAATTCAAATTCAAAGTATTAAATAGGAAATGATATTCAGGAAGTAAGAATTTTAAGGAAGTTACAGGACTATTTCATTTTTGACAGAATATCCGTTTTTAAGAAGTGTCACTTTTTAAACGATTTTTTTGTGATTAATATTTTTTCAATAATAAATTTATTTTAACTAATTAATTTAAAAAAATTGAATAAAATTCACTTATAATTATTAATTTTATTTACAGGTTTTTCCACATTCATTTAATTAGCAACTGCTACCACTAAATATCCGCGAGACTATTTTTTTTTGTTATTCATCTACCCGTACAAATATAACAATTTTGAGAGAAAAGTGACGAAATTTGGAAAAGAAATTCAGAAATACCAAATTAATCTTTATATATGAATTAAACTTTTCTAATTAAGAAAAAGATCTTCATTTCTCTTTTTATTTTTTTTACTCAAAATAATTCAAAACAAGCACACGTAAAATCTAAAAAGAATATAATCATCATTTACTGTTATATCATAAAATAATTATAAAAAACTTTCATTAACTGTTAAAAATTATCTATAAAACAAATCGAATTAGTTAAATTAGTTAAAGTAAACTCTAAATAAGTTATAAATAATATATAAATATAGATATAATTTTAAACTTAAAATAATTATATATAAATATAATTTTAAAATATATGTAAAAAATAAAATAAGATATGTCGTAACGAAGGTCGCCCTTAAGACAATTTAAGGGTATAAGATTGTCTAGTATTTTTTAGGCAACACCTACTTAATTATCTGTCATTATCCTTAACAGATTAGAACTCAAATTTAGTTACCCCGGATTGACTATCAACGAGACATAAAGAGAGAGTAATTTTTTCTTTTAAGTTAGTAGAGTAATTTAGGTACAAAAATTGAAATATGGATTTAAAAGGTTAACATTTCTGATAATTGTGTTAATGATACACTGTTTCTGTAAATTTTAATTTTTTAAAAGCTTATTTAGTATTTCTATTTACGAGTTATCCAGGAATACTAGAACAGATTTCATACGTACACTACCATTCTATTAAATTTTTATGTCTCTTCATTCTTTCTATTTTAATTTATTGACTATATATATTCCAAATTTAGTTAGAAATTATGAAAAATCATTTTTATATCTTAATCATCCTTACAAATATTAATAATCAACCTATAAACTTCTTAAATATTTAATAATTATTCCTTTTTTTCCTAACACAAAAATTGGAATGTATATTGATATGATTATTATTGTTATCATAATTAGTGATGAATAATTATTCTCCCAATACAAGTAGTTTAGCAGAAGAAATCGACCCGAAGCCAAGCCCAGAGTCCGAACCAGAGGCTCAAGACCAACCCGAACCGAATATCAGGTTCGGCGAGGAAACTATTTGACGCAACGCCAGCACTTCGCACAAATCACAATCACGTTTTCTTTTCTTCTCTCTCTCTATCGGCATTTAGAGAGAGAACATCGCCGCCGGAAACTACTCCGGCGATAACATGACCTCCGATTCCTTCCGTCCCTCAGACCTTTGATGCGCCGATCGACTGCCCGTACTCGTGCCGGTTCGAATCGCAACGACGAAATGGATCCGATCAAAACACGCTCCACCAACCTCTTCGCTCGCAACCCTAAGTCCGCTCCATCGCGTTCCCTATCTTCCGTTCTCCTCCTCATTCTCGCGCTCTCGTTCCTCTTCCTCCTCTCCTACTGCGCGTTCTCCCACTCTGAAATTAGTTTCCGGTACCGGATCATCGTCGACGGCGGGAGCACTGGCACCCGCGTGCACGTGTTTAAGTACCGGTCGGGCAGCCCGTTGCAGTTCGGGAAGGAGAGTTTGGCCTCGATGCGCGTTAACCCGGGGCTGTCGGCGTTCGCGAAGGATCCGGATGGGGCGGGCGTGTCGGTATCGGAGCTGGTGGAATTCGCGAAAGGGCGGATCCCGAGGGTGAGTTGGGGGGAGACGGAGATTCGGTTGATGGCAACGGCAGGGTTGAGAATGCTGGACGCGGAGGTGCAGGAAAGGATTCTGCAGTCGTGTAGGAAGGTGTTGCGTAACTCCGGGTTCAAGTTTATGGACCATTGGGCTTCTGTTATCACAGGTTCTCTTTCTTCCAATTTCTCTCTCTCTCTCTCTCTCTCTCTCTCTCTCTTTGAGACCACATCTCAATTAGCCAAGGCTGTTATAACTGACAATTAAGACTACTGCGAGTGGCTATGTTCTCTTTTTGAATAATTAATGCAGATGTGTATTCAACTGCATTTATCTCGTTCTCATTGTGTTCGTGTGCGTGTGTGCAAATCAATGCTATACTCTTTTTTTCTTCTACGTGTATTGTAGTTGTGATACTTTGGAGGGCTTGTCTGCTAGTGGCCAGTGGTGAGGATCTGCAGATGTTTAGCTAATGAGACAGGCCATGATTACAATAGTGACGCGCTGCTTTTCTGTTGTTTTTACTGTTTTCAGATATTTATATGGGAAATGTTGAGATTGAGAGAGTATTTTTTATACAAATATATGGAGTTGCGAGATGATGGGAATGTAAATAGATTTTTTAACTATGCCTGCCTGAAAAGTTTTACCATGAATGAAGTAAAAGTGTAGGATTTGGTGTTTAGTTATTAACTGGAATGTTTTAAGAAAGGGATGGTGATGGAACTTTGCACATGGGAGCTTTGTTGATGGAATAGCTTTGTTAGTGTGTGAGAGAGGGGGTTTGATGACTTGAAGCAGAAGGATCCTTATGCTGGTGTCGTTTTTTTTTTGTTCTTTTTCTCCTGTTTTATGGATTTCTTAAGCTTTTCAACTGCAATACGTTTATTCCTCTCCCGTAGTATAGACGGGAAATAGTTGTAGTTGATGAGCACACAAGATTTCGGACTTCAGGGTTTGATGGAATTTCTATAAGTTTGGGCTTGATAATTGTTCTGGCGTTGGATCTTTATGATGAAATCCCCCCAGTGTTCATAACATCTGCATGAAATTGAGTGGTGATATGATGTCTCAAGATTTATTACGTAGTGAACCAATTATCACATCATCTAGTTTACTCATTTGCTTTTATGTTTTCCAATCATAGTTTGACTTTCAATCATGCAATGTGTTCTTGTTAGAAAATCGTAAAGTAAATGCGATGCTTCTTTTGTTTTATCCACCTACTTAATTTTGTAATGCTTTCTTAGTTTTTTGTAGAACCACCGTTTTGTTGGCTTCTTATGGTATTATTCTGGTTGTAAAGGTTCTGATGAAGGAGTTTATGCTTGGGTTGTTGCTAATTATGCACTTGGCACTCTTGGAGGTGATCCTTTGGATACAACTGGGATTGTTGAACTTGGTGGTGCTTCTGCTCAGGTACAAGTTCATAGTTTTTGATTATTTGATATTCCAAAATCTTACTTTTAGAATCCAAATTATTTTTACAGTTAAATTTATATAATTTGACTGCAATTTACTTGGTGAGTTTTAAAGCCAAATTGTTATAAAGAAAGCTCCACCTTTCTGGTTAGGCTCATACATACTGTTGGAAATATGACGAATTGATTTGTACCTTACTTTAGGTGACCTTTGTATCAAGAGAACCGGTGCTTCCTTCTTTCTCAAGAACTGTTAAATTTGGGAATATCACTTACAAGCTTTACAGCCACAGCTTTCTTCATTTTGGCCTGGTGACTGTTTTATCTCTCTGTCCTGTTCTATAGTCATGATAGCATGTGTATATCTGTCAGTATTCTGCATCCTAAATCACTCAAATGATTTTACACTGAACAAAAAGGTAAGCTCAATTTTGTTACCATTGCTTGACATTTCATTTAGTCCCTACATGGAAAAAGTCTACAGTTCAATGAAACGATTTCTACTGTTTCAGAAATCTTGCTTTAAATAATGTTTTGATCATTCAAATGTTTGACAAGACAGGAATTTTCTAAATATGATAATGATAGGGACTGATTACTAACATATTTTCACGTAGGGGACAAATAATGAAATGGTAATTTTGTTTGGATCAAAACTTTATTTCCTTAATGATTTTTATTGGTCCCTTTTAATTCAATCCGATTCTCTTTGCCTGTCACATGGCTAATAATGTGTTCTATTTCTATGCACTTGGAATGGTACCAGTGATTTGCACTTTCTGATAACTTCTCATTCTGCAGAATGTTGCTCACGACTCATGGAAAGAAGGACTTGTATCAGGAAAATTTGGCTTGGGTAATTATATGGGTCACATTGTTGTACTGTTATATGTCATCTTGAAACTTAATTACCAAACTGTATGATGGTTGGCATTGATTTTTACAGTTTTGAACTTTGACGCATGAAATTCTTCTGACATGCATACCTACTATCGGTAGTAATGTTTTTCTTACAAAGTGATTTTAGGTCTAACTCAAACCTACAAAACTAGTTTGTAAGATCAGATTTCCACTTTACTTATATCCTATAATGTGTGGTGAATTTTTCCAACTTTTTGGGGATGAAAATTACTTAAGGTTGAAAATTACTTAAACTAGGGTAGTGATATTTCGCCAATTCCTTCTTTCACTTTGATTTGAAAACCTGCTTCCATTTCTCTATTTTTACTAACTATTTACAGTCATTCAGTAGAGATAGTGGCTTCAGATGGTAATATTATTTGGTATTGATTCTTTACTCTCCTCAGTGCAGCTTCTCAATCTCTTCAAGAAAGGTTGCGGATAGATCCTTGTACTCCTACTGGATACTCTTACAGTGCTGAGTCATTGAAGTTACCTCCTAGCTCGGAGAGTGAAAAGGTCCGTTCTCTTTTCACTGTCCAAACAATGGGGAACTTTTCAGAGTGCAGATCGGCAGCACTTATGTTGCTACAAAAAGGGAAAGGTCATATTTTCAATAATTTTTTACTGTTAAGATTCCCTTTAAAATGAAGTTTTCTTCACTGTTGTTTTGTATTAAAGTTGGTTATTTTGTTATTTATGCAGAATCATGCTCCCATCAACACTGTCACATGGGATCAACGTTCATACCAAATCTTCAGGGGAATTTTCTGGCCACAGAAAATTTCTATCACACATCAAAGGTTCTTTTTATACTTATATGCTTCTTTTACTGTTGTCCAGTATAATTGTGCAAAATGTTATTGTCTTAAAGCAATGCATTAGAGAAAGGAGATAGCAGTAATGTACTGTAACTCCTATTATTTCTCAGGCTTCTGACACGCAGCATGGTCTGCTACTATTTTAATTATCCATATGTCATTATGAGCACTGATTCTTGAATCTTTTTTTCAGTTTTTTGGATTGCGGCCGAAGGCCTATCTGTCCAAGTTGATGACTGCTGGGCAAGAATTCTGTGGAGAGGATTGGTTAAGGCTGAAGGAAAAATATGTTTCCCATAATGAGGAAGATTTACTTCGGTATTGCTTCTCTTCAGCATATATTGTTGCTATGCTTCACGACAGTCTTGGAATTGCTTTGGATGATGAGAGGTATTCTTGTTTTTTATTTAAGGTATTTGAGTACATTGAGGTTGATAATATTATTGGCACTGATCATTTAGTCCCATTTGTACATGAAACAAATATTTTAGGGCAAAAAATCCTAATAACTTCCAGTAGTTTGCTGAATTAACACTGCATACACTGGCCACCTTTAACGTAAATTGTATTAAGTTATGGAAAAGCTTATTTCATTTTTTTCTTATCTTCTTTTCAAATTGTTTATGAAGAAGTTTCTTCAAACATGTTTCTTGACATAATGAGGGGCTCCATGAGGTGTTTGGGTTTTCTCATTGAAGGTCGGTCTCCATGAGGTGTTTGGCTATGAATTTCTGATGGGAAATATTTGGGTACTTTTGGAGTGGACAAAAAATTGTGATTTTGGTGGTTCAGGCTTGGTTGTTTAACTGCCAAATGGAGGATTTTATGCTGTTTCGGTGGCTGAATGGGGAAGGCTTGGTGCAGGCCTGTAGGGTAGATGAATGGAAGCTTCAAGGCCTGGTGGCTGTCGCATATTGCACCACTTCAGTGGATTTACTTGGGGGCAGCAGCGAAGGTCATACTAGGAAGAGTCAAGTGAAAAATGAAAAGGAAAGACAGAAGAGATGAGGAAACAGACACGTTTTCATTACAAAAAGTTTAGGCTTAAATATGTTTAGTCCCTGTAAAATTAATGAATTTTAATTTTACATCATTAATTTTACAGACCTACTGGTCAGGAATAACAACTCTCTCCTCACCATATAGAAAGATGAACACAAAGCCACATGTTGAATCTCGAAACTGAGGTCATGTCAAATGGCAAAAGGCAAAATAGGGTTCAGAGCTGGGTCGGCTCTCAGGTGTTTGAGAAAAAGTTATTTTTGATGAGCATAGTGGGTATGTCCGATTCCACCAATCCTGTTTCTAAGCATGGTGCTCCCACACAAACTAACTAGATCTTTTGGGTTAAGATCGGTGGGTCTGGCAAAAGTCTGAATTGTGTGATCTTGGGATTAGGGTTGTGATTTTAACTACCTTTGTAGCAATTGTAATTTTCCCAAAATTCTTCAATGTTTTTTTATTCGATTTATGTTGACATATGTAACACCTCATGACTTAGTCACCGTTTTCTTTTTTATCTTACTCTCCAATATATTCACATATCATTCATTGAAATTTATTAGAAGTTAGAAAACTATGAGTTGCTCATTAAAGATTTCCTACGATGGCATTTTTGTTTCTGGATGCCTTTATTTTCCTCGGTTCAATTGGTAATCAATTTTTCACTCATGTTTGTGTGCTTGCACTTGCTTTTGTCCGTTTCTGGTTGGGATTGCATATATTTTCTGTTTCATCATGTCAATGCATCTGTGTTCTTGTTGGCTGCATCTTACTGACTGGAATTGTTGGGCAGGGTCAAGGTTGCTAGTGAGGTGGGAAGTATTCCGCTTGATTGGGCTTTGGGAGCTTTTATTCTGCAAACAACAGCTGATGCAGATTTACAGAACCATAACTGGATTGCCACCATTTTCAGTGATGAATCGCCTACTCTCCTCTCAATTATTGGATTTTTATTAGTGTTGTTAACGGCATGGTCTATATCTAGGTGGAGGAAACCTCAGTTGAAGACAATATATGATCTAGAAAAAGGACGCTATATTATCACGCGCATTGGTAGATAAGGCTTGATGGTAGAGCAGATCATGGTTCTTGGTTTACATACGTGGAGGCCCTGTTGTGATTATGATGAAAATATTTATCCTTTTCTAACTTGATGGTCAACTACTGAAGGCCATGCCAGCCGAGGCTCAAATAGTATTATGGAGTTACTCTTCCCGAGGAACTAGTGTAGAGTAGGACGTATATTTGTTGTTTAGTGGAAATTCAGGAATTGTTTGTTGCGCCACTCGCTTCACTGGTTATAGATTACAGTAAGGCAAGAAGTGGAGCAGGTGAGCCTAGGAATTGCTAGGAGGAACTAAATGCCGCATCCTTCAACGGAAAACACCTTATGTGCTATATTTGTACCAAACTCTATACAAAAGTTTGTCAATTGCTACATACAGTAGAAATTCATCATTCCCTACCTGGGAACCTTGTTGCGGAAGCTGATTATTATAGGATACATGATTTTATTGGAATGGCTTCCAAATTTGAATGATTAGATCACATAACATGACATCTCATTAGTTTGTGGTGTAAGTAACTAGCACAATGTTTCGTGTAACTAAATATACGTTACGTTCCCAAAATTCCATTGAAGAACTAATCCGATAAGATATGGAATCACTGGCATTCGGAATGAAAATTGTTGATTTAGTTTACTAGGAGAATTGCTGTTTAATAGAAGGTTCAGCTTGTTCTCACAAGATGCAATTGCACTATTTCTCTAACATCTGATAATAACACAAAGGGGCGGTTAGGGGGTAATCTCCTTTTGTATTATTGTCATATAAAAAATGTACTAAATTAGATTTGGACATGTTTGGGACAGTCAAAGTTTGAACATTTTAATTGCTGTTTCTAGAAGACAATGTTTTCACCACATTAGAAGAAGTTCTCGAAGAATATAGTAGAAACGTTTGTAATTATGATTTAAAGTGGACACTCGTCTCACATCTAAGCATGCAGACAAAAATATCTCAGACTCCATTAGGACCATTAATATTTTTTCACTTCTATAGATTTGTTAATGGGCTTATTGGTCATCTTGATATTCCCTACATAAGGTGGTATGAGAAATGTCTTCGTGTACAAATATTTATCGTAATTATACCTCTAATATGTTTTGTCTATCATCTAATATGTTTTATCTGTATTGGGATTCATTCGCTCCTGAAAAGTTCTCGATTAAACCAATGATTTGATTTAATTCATGATCAAAAACTTTATAAAAGAGAAAAATGGTTAATTAAAATAATCGTGACCATCCGTTTTACTTTTCATAAATTCATTTGTATTTAGGTTCATAGCATACAAAATAGCTAAATAAGCATCCAATAATATCTGATGGACCAAGTTTAATATATTGAAGAGGATTTTTTTTTTCTTTGACAGTACGAGGAAGCTAACATTAAGTGGAAATACTTTTTATTTACATTTTTTTTCCAATACGTATACTTCAACTGTCAATTTTTATTTATTTTGTAGAATGCTTCAAATGTCATTTTTTATTCTATATTTGTAGAGTGCTTCAAGTGTCATACGTATACTGCATGAGATCTGAGAGTAGCAAACGTAGTAACGAATTTAGATCTTGTTTGATAGTTTTTTTTTTTTTAAATAAACATTATTTTAATTTATGCATGTATTACACAGCTTCTTCCAACATCATAAAGAACTTATAATTTTCTCTTACTTTCTCTATTTATCCTTTAAGAAACATCCGGTGAGTAATTAAAGAAAGAAATATGTGGTACAGGCAAAGAACTAAAAACAAGTTTGAAATGGACAAGAAGAAATTTGAGTTAATGGGTTTTATAATAACCCTGTTATCAAAGTAATGACATGCATGAAAAATGCAAGTTCAATTTAAGAAAACACGTCCCTTACGGTAGTTAGACAACAAATGTTGCATTTGCCTGAGTTCCTACAATATAGGAATCAACTACTCCAACATGATGATAGATTTTGTAGGAAACGAAGAGGCTATAATTGCATGCTACCCATACTTTACTTCAAAACACCAACCATTTCGTATGTTACTGCGATAAACTTTCAAAGAAACCCATTTTTGAAACAAGTCATGCAAATAGAAGGTACACAAGTCAGTGCAACTCCTTTGTCACCATGTCCAATTTTATTTCAAGGCACCATGTGTGTGAGTGTGAGTGAAACAAGAACCATATATATAACACTTTTTATGGTTTCAACATGCTTGAACTTCCAAACAACACATTGTTTGTTTTGGCTTCACAAAATCGAAGGCCATGTTGAATGTTGACGTGAATGGGAACAACAAAAGGAAGAGGTGTGGGAGGGTTTTCAGGTTCAAGAACTTTGCTGAACCTGGTTATCCTGTTATGTTTGGTGGGCCATTTCGTGAGAATGTGAATTCATTGCTTGAATATGCAAATTTGGAGACTCATTTAAGCATGCCAATGTGGTCTTTTCAACTTGAAGTTCATCATCACCCTCCTTTGCATATCTTGCTGTTTGTGATTGAAGAGCCAACACAAGCACTGCTCAATCGTCATTGCAAGCATTGTCAATACGTTGGTAATGTTCATCCTTGGCTTGGAACTCTAATTCATAGAAGAATATATATTATGCTACAACCATCTTTGTCAAAACTAAAAAATGTTATTTTATGACACATTAAATATGTTTTCAGTTCTAAACAAATTGAAAATCTTCTATATTTCGAACTTTGATATATTTTTATCTTTAAATTTTGAAAATAATGTCTTTTTAACTAAATTATATTAATTGTTTTAAACTTGTTAATCAGTGTTTTAGATCGAAGTTTGGAATATGACAAACAACGTGAACAAATTAACACTACAAGAAAATTATTAAATAATGACTAATTTTAATAACTAAAAATAATTAGTTATTATAGTGACTAATTGGATACCAATTTATAAACTAAAAAATATTGGTATCTAAATTAGTCACATTATAGTGACTAATTATTTTTTGTCACTAAAATTAATTATTGTTTAAAAATTTTCTTGTAGTACAAATGCTAACGTGAAATGTATTTGACATGATAAAAAAATTCAAATCAGTTAGATTAAAAAATTATATCCCATTTTTTAAGTAAAAAGTTTGAAACAAACAAATTCAAAGTGAAAATTTAGAAAGTAAAAACATATTTAATCTTTTTACGAATAATAAAACAAGATGTTTATTGATTTTGATGAATGATGTTGGTTAAATTTGGATATAGCACAGGCTGGGGAAACCATTTGATCTGCAACAAGAAGTATCACTTTGTGTTACCCTCAAAGGAGGCACTTGGTAGCTGCAGGAACTGTGAAGGGTGCTGTGAGGGAAGTGCTACAGTTAACAATGGTAAGTCAAAGTTAATTGAATTACAGGGTCATATGATGCATGGTGTTTTTCACTCTAATGGATTCGGCCATTTGCTATGTGTCAATGGATTGGAAATGGGTTCTAATTTGGCTGGAAACCAGATCATGGACTTTTGGAACCGTTTGTGCAAGGGATTGCAAGCAAGGTCAATTCATTTTTATTTATCAATAAATTTTCGTTTTTTATCCTTTTGTAAATATCTATTCAAAGTTTTATCCACACAACACTAAAATTGTTTACAAAGTTATGAGTTTCACAGATAAAGTTATCTTTTTTTTCTTTTGGCACTCTTTGCGTACAAAGATTCAACTGATTTGTAGTATTTGCTTAAGGTGACTGATAAGGTAAAAAGTTACTAGCATACTTTTTCAAATTTTTATTCGTAAATTAAATAGATTTTAATTGATAAAAAACATTGAAATTGGTACCATGTTTTTCGTAATTTTTACTGATAGAATTTTAGAAAATTCTCAGACAAAGTTATTAGTTGTAGTAATATGAATTTGATTTTCTTAAATAACATCTTAAATTTGACATTAATAACAAAAAAGTTGAGAATTCCGCACGTAAACAACATATGGTTATAGAAAAACTCTTAAGAAAAATCTAAATTTACATAATTGTAAAATGTGAAAGGTTTGTATTCATAATTTAATTTATTTACTGATATGATTATTCTTGTCCCTACTTTTTATTCTATTTTTTTTCTTCTCTCTATTGTCTTCTATAATGTTAATTCACATCTATTTTTCCTTGTAATAGAGAATTTTACCAAGAGTATCAAGAGCTCACTTTTTAATATTTTTTTACGACAAAAACACTATGGTTAGTTATAAATATTAAAAATTATAAAACCAAAAATGAGAGTCATTATTAGAATCACCCATAGAAATTTGTGATTCCAACAAAAATTAGTCAAAAGTAAAAAAAAAAATAATAATTTGAATACCATGTTACTAACATTTCTCCAATTCCATTTCATTATGAGATGATATCTTCTTCTAAGTGTAGATTTTAATAAATCAAGCCTATTGATTTTTCTTTTCATAACTTTCACATTTTGTAACTTGTCTTTTCACAACAACATAGATTAATTAGATAAAAGGGAAAGTAAAGAAGCATCTTCAATACTATTTTGAAACCGGATTCCATAATTTCATTCGTGTATTTTATCATCCTTTATATTTATTGTCTCTCCATGCATTGGCATGCTAAAAAGTTAAGATGAATGTAAAAGACATTATATCAAACAGTTATTCTATTCCATTACTAATATGATGTAATGCACAGTTTACAGATAAGTTTGTTCTAACATATTGTGTTCTAAAAAGGTGACATACAAAGATCTCATAACTATTTGTGTAGCAATGAAAGAAAGTTCAAAACTAATGGATGTATACATGTTTAGGAAGGTGAGTTTGAATGACATTTCACAGAAGAAAGGAATGGAACTGAGACTTGTGAATGGAATAGCATACAGTGAATCATGGTTCAGTCGATGGGGTTACAAATTCGGCAGAGGAAGCTATGGTGTAACTCAATCCATGTACCAGAAAGCCATAGAAGCAATAAGAAGCATGCCACTGTACTTGATCACACACCACATCACCAATTCCAACCACGCCATTCCACTCATCTTCTCAAAATATCAAACACTTTCAGATCAGACCCTAGTTACCCTCGGTGACCTCTTCTCTTACATGTTAGACCTCAAATCACGTCTTCCTCCAGAAACCTGCATTGCCTCTTACAGCACAACTGCATTGGTCGAGACCAATTGTCGTTGGTCACCGAAAAGGATTGAGATGGCAACAAGGGTCATTGTTGAGGCCTTGAAAAAAACTGAGTTCAGATGGGTTTCACGGCAAGAGGTTAGAGATGCTGCTCGTGCATACATTGGAGACACGGGTCTGTTAGATTTTGTGTTGAAGTCCTTGGGAAACCATGTTGTCGGAAACTACCTCGTTCGTAGAAGCTTGAACCCTGTGACCAAAGTGTTGGAGTATTGCTTGGAAGACATTTCTAAGGTTTACCCTTGTAATGAAAGTGTGGTAATGAGTAACAAAGTGAAGGACAAGTACAAGATCACAAGAACTCAAGTGATGAAAGACATGCTTTTTCTGTACAAGTATATTCTCATAGACCCTAAACCTATCATGGGGTCAGAATTTCTCTCAGCTATACCATTAGCAGCAAGGATAATTCTTGACACCAAGTATTTTATAAGAGATTACTGGGAAGATTTTTCTCTCCAAGTTGAAGTAGGTTCAGAAGAAAAACTCAACCTTTACTGCACAATTTTGGTGAGGAATGATGGTGATGGTGATGTGTACCTAAACAAGGCCTTTATGCCACCCTATGAATGTGTCATACTGAAAAGAAATTCTACTGTGAATGAGTTGAAGGTGGAGGTTGAAAGAAGGTTTAGAGAGATTTATTGGGGGTTGAAGAGTTTTGTGGTGGAATCAGTTCAGAATTTGAGTGTGAACGATGGAACTGAAATGGTTTTTGGAGTGACCAAAGTGGGTGAAAAGATTGTGGTTGAAGGTCGTGACAGCAACATGAGAGAAAATATGATTGAGCAAATGTGTGAACGTGATCCAAATAGTGGTGCAGTGGATTGTAGTTGTGGAACCATTGAAGATGATGGTGAAAGAATGGTGTCGTGTGATATTTGTGAAATTTTGCAACACACTCGATGTGTTAGAATTCCAAACGACGAAGAGATTCCTCATATTTTTCTCTGCAAAAAATGTGAACAAGAAATTGTATTGCTTCCTTCTTTGCCATGATTATACCATCGTGAATTTCTTTCATCATGTTTATTCATTGCTTTGAGGTTCAACAATAAGAATTGTGGGCTTCACATTTTTTTTTAGCAAACAAATTGGGCTCGCAAGCTTCATCAATGTTTTCACGTTTTAGTAACTTATGGGAAGAGAGAGATTCCTTATCAGATTACATATTATTCTTATTAAAGTTTTAATTAGGTTTCAAATTTTTCATAAATTTGGATAATTTTTTAATAGATTTTTATTAAATTTGTTTGGTCTAGAGCTATAAAAAAAGTGTATGTTTTCTCAATTGACATTTAATTTGTCTGTTACAAATAACTTGATTATAAATGTTATGTAAGTTTACTTAAGTTTCCATAGGTCAAGAAGTGTAATGTTTTGTGATTAATATAAAATAATAACAAGTGACTTTATCTTTCGCTAAAAATGTGTTGAATAATAAATGATTGTCACCACCCTAGATCAATCAATTGTGAGGTGGGGTTAAGTATGGTTTTATTTCTTAAATTTTTATCTAAAATTGAAATTCATTCATGTAAGAAACTTAATTCTATTTTGATCTCTAAATTTTAAAAATAAATGAATATAATTCTTTTAATCCAATTACGTTAATTTTTTTTATGTGCCAAATGCGTTTCATGTTAGTATTGAAGTTATTTACACCGTTTGACACCTTCCTGGCTGCTTGAAAATGCATTTGACACCTAAAAAAAAGAGTTATTGCACTAAAAGTACTATATTCATTCACTTTTAAAATTTAGAAACCAAAATATATCGAAATTTCAGACAAGAACGAATTCTAACTTTTAGTCAAAGTTCAGGGACTAAAAACACACTTAACATAATTATAATGATAATGATAACTTCTTGGTTGTAGGTCATTAGCCAATCTTCGACCAATATTTTGGGATGCCAAAATTTTGGTTAAATTATTTTTTTTTATCCATGTTTTATTTCAAAAATGTCAAGTTGGTCATCTAGGATTTTTTAGTCTCAATTTGGTCCCGATGTTTTAAAAATTGATGCAATTTGATCGTTTTCGTTAAAATTTTTAAAGCGGAGCAAAACTTTTTCATCAAAATTGACATGAGAATTATGTCAATTACACCAACAAAACAAACCATTTTTATTCACAATATCATTTTTTATGAAAAAATATTGAACCGATTCAAGAAATTAACGAAAAAAGGACAAAAATGCATCATTTAAAAAAAAACGGGACCAAACTGAGATTAGAAATTCTGAAAGACCAACTTAATATTTTTGAACAAAAACATAAATCAAAAGAGTAATTTCAAAATTCTTATATAAACTAGTAAAAATAAATAATGTATTTACTTCTTTTATACTAATAAAAATTATAATTATGTTATTATTATAATTATAAAATAAAATATAAATAATTTTAATAATTTTACTATAATTAATTCTTATTTATAGTGATTAAATTTAAAACAATAATCAAATAAAAAATAGTTAAATTAAACAAATAATCATATAAAAGATAATACTAATAAAATAACTATTTTTATTTAAAAAATATTTAAAAAGTAAAATTAAAAAATAAATATGGACAACAAAAAAACATTTTTCGTATATATATATATATATATATATATAAATTTATTAAAATATCAAATATATAAAATATATTAAAAATATTAAATTTTTTAAAAATATATCAAAAAATATATACTAAATATATAAATGTATAAAAAAATGGGGGCCATGACTCCCTAAAAGACTATATCAATAGTCTTATCGAATATGTTTTCATTTTAAATAATACAAACTCACTTATTGTTTATATAAATTATAATATCATTTCATATTAAATAAAAAATATCACATTTATAATAAGATAATAATTATGTATATCATTTCATATTAATTTAATATTTTTAATATAATTTGATATTTTAAATTTTTTATATATATTTATGTCTATATTTAAAGGAACTCTTTTTTTATACACATTTACTTTTTAATTTTACCTTTTAAATATTTTTTAAAATAAAAATAATTATTTTATTAATATTATTTTTAAGTAATTATTTGTTCAATTTAATATTTTCTAGATTTGACTATTTTTTTAAACTTAATCATTGATGAAAATTAATTATAGTAAAATTATAAAAATATTTGTGTTTAATTTTATAATAATAATAATTATTATTATTATTATTTTATTATTTTATTATTTTTTATTATCATAAAAAAGATACAATGTTTTTATTAGTTTATATAAAATTTTTGAGATTATTCTTTTTTTCGTATTTTCGTTCAAAAGTTTTAAGTTAGTCTTCCAATTATTTTAATTTGAATTTGGTCATGAATTTTGAAAAAATTATGTAATTTGGTTCTTTTTCGTTAAATTTCTTGAATTAGATTAAGGTTTTTCTCATCAAAATTAAAGATAATTTGCTTTGTTGATATTATTGACATAATCTTAATATTAATTTAGATGAAAAATCATTACTCCGCTTTAAGAAATTTAACGAAATGATCAAATTATATCATTTATTATAAAATGAAAACCAAATAAAGACTAAAAAAATAAATGATCAATTTAATATTTTTAAATAAAAAATGAATCAAAAGAGTAATTCATTTAATATTTTGACGTCCCAAAATTTTGATTAAAAATCCGCCGGCGGATTGTCCCACCTCCCATGCACCCATGATCTCATTTTTGTTGTTAAGGCTTCAAAAAACTTAACAAATGCACGTGTCTTACAGACTCCATGGAAGAATTAGTTGATACATCACATTGTTATCTTCAGAGCCAAATGATATTAACTAATATACACTGTTATTGGCCCAGCCATTATGACAAAACAAAATTGATCAGTTTAAAGTTGAACTAATTCTTGAATAAAAAAAAATGTTCTGATAAACAAATGGGTACAACGAAAGCAGTTACCAAAATTAATGAAGGTATCGGAATAAAGAGACAATGAAGTTAGATTTTTTAATGCTATGGTTGAATTTAGAAGCAACCTTTTTTGAACTTGGGTTGGGGGGTGGGTGCCTAATTATTTTTAATTTCAACTATTGAAACTGCTACGAGTTTTCCAAAGAAAACAAATAAAAGTTTGACTTTATCATCCTTTGGATCTAACTACCCATCAACTACTATTCTATCACCATTGTCATGTATTTAGTTCGAACTTTCATTAAATATATTTAATGTGACTTCGTTTTTTTAGTTTAAGTTTGATATAAAATGTAAACTAAATTAAATTAGTATTTTATGACTCATTCAGTTATTTTTTGTTATTATAAAAGTGTTAAAATATTTAAATAAAATTTATAGAAATATGCATGGTTAAACATTTTATAACGAAAATTTATTAAATAAAAAGGCATACTATGAATTTTTTTTTTAATTATTTATGTGTGATTGTTAGTATGTTCTTAATCTTATCTCTCCTACGTTTGTAAACAAATTATATAATCTTATGGTTGACAACTGTAATAACAAGTATAAATACTTTTAAGTAAAATATAAACAAATCATTAAATAAATTTTAAGAAACAATTTTGTGATATGTTTTAATTTTTAATTAATTCAAAACATTACAAGAATGTTTACTATTAGTGTCCGTAATACTATTAGGCATTAAGGGGACATTGCTAGAGTCACTTAACCTTACTCAAATGTGACACTAAATTAATTATAAAATATGGAGTTGGCTAAACGCATTTTAAACTTATCCAAACAATTGTTAAAAGAAATAATAGACTTATCTTATTTTTGTTGAGTTTTTGTAATTTATTTTTAATATAATTTTTTAATTAAATTCTAATATTTATTAATTTTATTTAATTTAATATTTTTTATAACATTATTTAAATAATTAACGATATAATGAACAGTGTGGCCATTAATATAACGTGTCCTGCATTTTCCTTTTTTTTTTCCTCACACACCTGAATCCACCACCTGATTTCTTTCCAAAATCACCTATCTTTATTCTCCAAGACCACCGAACATGCATTAACAACCCCATCTAGCTTTCACCTTCATTCATGAACCCTATTTTCCCTATTTCACCTTCACTCATCAATATGCATTAATTAATATATTGTAAATTAACGAAAAAAATATTATTTTGTCAATCTGAAAAAAGTCAACGCTTATTGAGTTAATGTAAGAAAAATAAATAAGTAAAAGAACTTGAGTATATTTATAAAAAACATAAAGAAAATCACACCATCTTCAATTAGACCACATCCCAAGTGTCCTCGGTAATTTTAAGGTGTTTGCATTTGTGAGTACTGCATCGACAAGCTTAATACCCAAAAAATACATTAAAAATGGTTTCCTAGTCAAAGTCCTATTTTTAAAGTCACTACAAAAAATATTGGAATTACTGATAAAATTTTATCGATTGATGTATTTTTATAGATGAATTTAAATGACCGATCGATTTTATTGACGGATTTTCATATTTTAATTACCGACAGAAAAATCTATCAGTAATACAAATTTCATTTATCAATGAAAAAATCTGCTAGTAAAATATGTTGCAAATATAGATTTCAATTATTAACGGAACCGTTCGTCGATAAAATCTGTCAATAATATATAATAGGGGTGGTTAAGGAGAAAGATAAAAGAAGGAAGAAAAAAGAGTACGAAAATCAGGGAAGGAGAAGGAAGAGGAGGGACCGACGACAGCGACGACGACAATGGCGGTGACAACGATGCATTTATTGAAATGGAGTGGATGAGATTCTAGAATAAAACAAAATGAAAGATAAACCCTAAAAGGAAAAAGAAGATAGAAGGAGAAGAAAGAATATGAACTGGCACATGCTATTTATCGACGAATTTTTTTGTAATTGCCGACGAGTTTTTTTATCAATAATATCTGACGAATTTTTTGGTCAATAATTATCGACGAATTTTTACCAACATAATTTTCCATCAATAATTACCTACAAGTTTTATCGATAGAATTTTTGTTGGTAATTACTGACGGAACAAAATTTTTGTCAAAAAAATTTATTGACAAAAAATTTATCAACAAATTTTTGACCGTCGGTGGTCCATCGATAATAATGGTACATGTAAGTATGATTTATTATTTAGGAGTCGCTTCAATAATAGTCCATCACTTGAGCAATATTGGTTCAAAAAACATTTTTGATTAACAACTAATAATACATCTAACAATTTAACACTTATCCTATGATTAAATCTCTTAAAACTATCGATAATATTGGTAAATTTTTTTAAACTAACCAATAGTCTTTTGTACACTTTACATTATTTAAACAATTTTTTGTGCAAAATAGACATGTTAATTTAATAATAACCACATTTGTCACATATCTAATCACCCATCTCATCTACTAGAGGTTAACATTAACTCTACACCGATAACTTTTTTGTTTTTTTACAAAACACCTAAAGAACAGAAACATGAATAAAGTCCCTTAATAGAAAATTAATTACTTATCTAAATCAAGAATATGTTTACTTTACTTTCATCTCAAAAATATAGTTTGAAAGTACAACTATGGTTAGATTATCTTTACAATTTAGAGATTATAATTTAGAAATTATGTGTGTAGCTAAATATTTAAAGGATAACATTCTAATTAATAAAATAAAGAAGGAACTTTTATAATTTATAACACTTTTATTTTTGTATTCAATTTTTTTTTTGTTAAAATACTTTTTTGGTCCTAATTTTTGTCAAGTTTTATCCAATCAGTCCCAATTTTTTTTTATGCTCAAGTAGGTCATAATTTTCGTCAATTTTGTTGTTCAATTAAGTCATTTTTTGCTAACATTGTTTAAATCATTAATGACTATGAACAATGATTGTCACGTGTTACTTCATGATTTTTTTAATTTTTTTTAAATGTCCGTGTGTCAATCCAGCAGCGTGTCACGTGTCATAGTCAATGTTTTATATTCAAATTGGTCCATATATTCGTGATTTTTGTTCAATTTAGTCCCAATTTTTATTAACATGAACAAATTTTGTTCGTCTCTAAATTGAAATCAAATTTAATTTGTATATTAAAATTTACATTTTTAAATAAATAGTTTTATATAATATATTAAAATTCACATTGTATAATTTTTATATAAAAATTAAATTTGGTCTCATCTTTGACAGGAACAAAATTGGTCAATTTTAACCAAAATTGGGACTAAATTAAATAAAAATAACAAATATAAAAACCAAATTGAATATAAAACATTGACTCTGACACGTGACACACGACTAGATTGGCACGTGGACATTTAAAAAATTAAAACAAAAAATTACAAATTAAAAAAATTAAAAAAAATTAAAAAAATCACGAAGTGACACGTGACGGTCACGATTCATGACCGTTAATGATTTAAACTGTATTAGTAAAAAAGAACTTGATTGAACAAAATTGATGAAAATTAAAATCTCTTTAAACACAAAAATAAAATTATAACTTATTTGATTTGACGAAAATTAAAACAAAAGTTATTTTAACCTTTTTTTTCATTAAAACCTCGTGCGTGTTACCAAAGCTGCCGCATGCTATTTTTTAATGGAATCTCTTTTATTCTCTTTAGTTGAGACGAGAAAAAAAAAATTACACGCTAAAAAAAACATATATATACTTATTAATCTTTTTTGTAATAAAACAAATACTTTGCATTTTCTTATTCATGAGAAATTAATAAATTTGATGACAACTCCTCACACTCAAACCTCTTAAACAAATACTTTACACTATAATACAAATCATATGATTAATTTTATTTTAGGTTTTCCAAACAAGTTTCACATCTTCCTTTCAACTATGATTCACTTTGTTTTCTTGTTACCAAACAAATTTTAGAGAAATATATGGCACATGAGATCTTAGATATTTGATATGAAATATACCACAAAACAACATGAGAGACAGTTGGAATACTATTATGGATATGGACATCATCAACATTCTCAACATCATTCATTTATTGTCTTTGGAGACACAAATTATTCTTCTTACCTCAATCTTTATCTTACGTCGCCTAAATTTCAATTACTCTTCAAATACGTATTTCATTATTATTTAGGAAAACAACATATCATAATATATTTAAACTTTCTTCAAATATTCTTAATTAAAAATATATATATCTATTCATCTTCTTTGATTCTAATGTAATTATATTTCTCATGTTTTTAAATATTTAAAACTTAATTATTTTATTTATGTATAATGTTAACATAAATAGTTACGAAGTTTAATGTGATGTCTGTATTTATATATCTATTTAAATAAAAATATATGTATTATTGTTTTTCATGTTCGATGTATAATTTATAATTTAAATGAAAAAATTGTTAAAGAAACCATATATAGTAGACATTTGCATGAAAAAAGAAAAAAACTTACGTGTGATTATTAAAAGGTACTCATAATAGCCATATGTGTAATCACTTTTATAACATTAATAGTTTATTTTCATTGTTATTTTTTATATTGTTGTAAAATAAGGTAATAAATAATTTTGTGATTTAAAATATAAATTTTAATATATAATTAAAACAAGTTAATTTAAGTATTGTTATTAAAGTATTGTCCCTTTAAAGTTTAAAGTTTCGTCAATCACATGTTTATTCTTAAAATAAATCTCGAAGATTAGAAGAAAATTTAAACTTTCTTTTGATCTTAAAACTTAACCACATTGAAATATTAACTATACTAAAAAGGTAAAAATTGATTATTTTTTAATATTTCATTCATCTTTATTGATTATTTTCCTATTTAATTATTTATATTAAAAAAATTCACATATTTTATCATGACATCTTTTAATTTATATAATAACAAATTAATACCAAACAATATATTTTTTTTTAAAAAGAGTTTCATTAATTTTCTTATACTATCATTCAATATAAACATCATATTGTATGATTAAATTTACTAATTTTGATATTGACTATTTTGAAAAGAAAAAAATAAACTTATTGGCAATTAATTAACTTTTGACGGGGCATATTTATTACGGTTTTTTATCTGTAGTTTTATCTATTTTAAAGAAATCAAATAACACTTGAAAATAAATTATGTATTAAAGTAATGTTTTTACACTCTTTTATTTATAAATAAATTGTAAGGAATAAAAAATTGAGTTACTTGATTCTTCAAAGTCACATTTATCTGATATTTCCGTCAAAGACAGTAACTGTGAAAATAACGACACAATAAAAAAGATTAGGTAACAACGGAGCAAACGAAACGGTCGTTTAGCGACAAGGCATAAGACGCGTCAATGACGAAAATGACCCTTTGCACGTGTCTCGATAACGTTGAATTTCTCAAGCGTGGCACTGCCATAACACAGTATCTTCCTTAGTCCCTACTTTCCTTTATCCATTTTTCAAGCAAACTTTTCAAACCCAAAAATTAATATAAAAGAAAAGATAAAATACAAAAAACAAGAAGAACAAAACGCGCAACAACGCAACATAAATATAAACACAACACAAAAACGCAGTTTAATTGTATTTCTCTCTCTTTCTCGCAATTTCCATTTTCCGGTAAGATTTTCTCTCGTTTTTTCGTGAAACCTCGAGATCTGCTCTGCCTCGTGTGATTCCACGATTTCCCCTAATTTTTTCTATTGCGTTTGTGTTGTTCGTTCTGAAATTGCGTTTCTTTTCTTTGCTTTTGTTTCGTTAGGGTTTTGATTTGGGTTTCGTTTTTCCAATGAGCGATCACTTGGTGCTGTTCGTTGACCGTCTCGCGCGCCCTGTCCCCGTTGACCCGGTGGCGCAGCCGGCTCAGCTTCCCTCCGAGCCCTCTCCGCCTCCGGCTGCCGCGGATGCCACCATAGCCGTCGCTGAGAGTTCCGGCACCGCTCCGGCAGAGGATCGCGTCGGGGAGGGGGGTGATGAGGAGGAGCCGCTGATCCAGATGGCGGAGTGCCGCATCTGCCAGGAGGAGGACGGCGTTTCCAATTTGGAAACGCCCTGCGCCTGTAGCGGCAGTCTTAAGGTATCGATTTGTGTCTTTGAGAATTTTCTTTTTTTTTTCTTTTGAATTTTAGGTTGGTGTTGTGGGAAAAGAAAAGTTAGAAAGAAAAGTTTAATTTTATTTTTGTTAGTTATAATTATTTCTGCGCTTTGGATTTAGAAATTATGTTGTAGGTTAAATGATCGTTCAATGTGGAAAACTGTTTTCAAGGTGTGATATTTATTAGTTGATTTTTGTGTTGATGGTGGTTAATGAGTAGATGTTTGCTTAAATTTGGGTAGAAGATTTTTAGTTTTGTGACTCTGTTGTGTGTATGCACTGTTTTCTGTTTCTAGATGCTGCCCTGGTCCAAACATGTTCATGAGATTTTCAAAATTTGAAGGCAAAGTCGAAGCAAAACTCTGTTTACAAATTGGTCCAAAACTCTGTCATTTTTGAACATTTGTTGGTCCAAAACTCTGTCATTTTCTCATGTGAGTTTTTAGATTAGGTCCATGTTTTATTGACAATGACAGCTAATTATTCACATGAGAAAATGCTTTGTATTCTTTATTTTCTGGTGAATGCATTAATATTGACAGCTTTTATAGAGGAATGAGAAAGAAGGGTGGAGGGATATTGTTATGTGTCAGGTTCATTTTCATTTTCCACCTCTCATTCAGTATTCTTAATTCTTGAACTGTTGGCTTTTTGCTTTGTGCAGTATGCTCACAGAAAGTGTGTCCAGCATTGGTGTGATGAGAAAGGAGACATTACTTGTGAGATATGTCATCAGGTATGATGATGGGGAATGATAGGAAAGCTTATTTTAAGTGTCTAGCTTTATTTGTTGGACCTAGAACGGGAGGCAGTGGCTCCCCATAAAGTTTTTCTGTATTTTCTTCATTTGATGTTAAGAATTCTCTCATAAAAGATTATTTTTCTGCCTATGAGGGTGCAGTGACAGTTTGAAGAAGTATCTGTGTGTTTGATTAACTTACTCTGCCCTTAATTGAAAATAAGTTACATCTGGAATTTCACTGAGACATTGGATATGTTCCTGTTTAAGATCTTGCTCTGTGCTAATAGCCAGAATCCATAAGAAAATAGTTACTCCTCCTATAACCTTAACTGTTGTTTTTACTCTGTTCTGCTTGTAACACCCTCTGCTTACATATCCTCCATGAACTGAAATCTAGTCATCTCATGCCCACTGATTCGAGAACAATCACTTCCAACTGTATTTCTAACTACTGACTTCTCTCCTTTATGACACTCCCATCCCTTTTTCTCTTAAATAAACAAGCCATTGGGGTGGCCTTCCTGCAACAACAATAAGTGTAACATGCATGGATTTAAAAAAAGATCTGTGTATTTAATTTCTTGATTCAAAACCATTTTATATTCTTACACTTTTATGAAAGGTTGAACTAGCTGTACATTACAAACATGGGCGTATTGCTTAGCAATTCAAGATATTTTGGAGCTTTAGCTGCCTGTTCGAGGATGCATTTGTACAGTACACCTTGTTCCATAACTTCCCTGCTTTTGGAGGGAAGGGAAAACATTATTCATGTCTAGAATATATAATTTTGTATTTTTAGATTATAATAGTGTTCTGATTACTTATTTTAATTTCACCTTTTGGATTGAACCAAATGGTGGCTTTCCTCTGTCTTATTGGAATCCTTGCAATTATATTTTGTGCTTAATTTGATGGGAGTTATTTCCTCCTTTTCTGCATGTAACACTCAGCCTTATCAACCTGGGTATACTGCACCACCACCTCGTCCAAACCCTGAAGAAACTACCATTGATATAGGGTAAGCTGAAATTTTCATTTTCTAAATAACAGTTTTCCATTACATATGTGTATTGTTATCTTTGTAAGTTGCATGGTGGCCATCATGCTTTATTTGTAAAATTTTGAAGCTCATCTCCTTAACACGTTGTCAATATTCTTGCAGAGGTGGCTGGACAATATCTGGCACACCTTTAGACTTGCGTGATCCTCGGCTCTTGGCAATTGCAGAGGCAGAACGTCAATTCTTGGATGCTGAATATGATGAGTATGCTGCTTCCAATGCCAGTGGGGCTGCATTTTGCCGCTCAGCTGCTTTAATTGTAAGGCACTAACCCTGTGTTCCTTTCTACCAGATATAATTGTGCCATCGTAATGGATAACACAATAGGATATGGGGACGGGGAGTGATTGGTCAAGCACTTTTTGGATCTTCAAAACTTGAGTTAAAATTTAGGTTAAAGCTGTTTGAAAATTTGATTCATTTTTAAGTATTAAAAGTTGCTTTTAATTAAGTTTCGTCTTGTGGCTTGATCTTAACAAGTGGAAGCGATAATAGAGAAGTTCCTAAAATTAATTTCTGTGAAAGTCTTGTTTTCTTCATTAAAAAAGGTCTTTTTGATTTTCTAGAGCTTTTTATTGTGTTTATAATAGCTGTTATTTAGGAAGGGTGAAGCCCAAAATAAGCTGGACCAAACGTTGCCATAAAATGATGAAGCTTCGTTTCATCTAGTGCTGCTATATACTTGCCGTGCATTTGTTATTCTTTATAATGTGAACAAGCTAGTAGGTGGACATGATTTAAAGCCTAACTCTTTTTTTTGGATCAGTTAATGGCTCTTCTACTTTTGCGGCATGCACTCTCTGTCTCGGATGGTGATTCTTCTGACGATGATCCATCCAATTTTTTCTCTGTAAGTGACTTAGTTTCTTAAGTTGTTCATATTTCCCATTTTGTGTTGATTTCAAATGTCCCATCTGGAGCCAAACCTAACTAGCTTACAATTCTCTTCAGCTTTTCTTGCTTCGAGCTGCTGGATTTTTATTACCTTGCTACATCATGGCCTGGGCAATCAGTATTCTGCAGCGTCGACGACAAAGACAAGTCAGTTTTCATTATTTTCAGAATAGTAATGCTATATATGGTTTTTCATTTTGGGCTGCATCCAATGTTCGTGTTCATGTGCATCTGGGAAACTGCAAGTGTATGTCATTTCTTACATTTTTGTATTATATTGTGAAGCAGGAGGCTGCAGCACTAGCGGCAACCCAAGTTGCTTTTGTTCTTCAATCTGGGCAGCGTAGAGGTCTACAGTTCGCAATAGCACCAGGACCAGCCACAGTGCACCAGGAACAAGTGTAATTTTTATGCTTCTATGTATAAATATTCACAATGTTTGTTGAAATGCAGTGCGTTTTTACCTTTGATTATCTCAGCTTTAATGTATGTACATGTACATACTCGGGGGATGGTAAAACGATATTCAAGAATCCATTGGTATCAATTCAATTCATCTATCTATGAATGTAACCTAATCATTCAGCTACTATATAGTATCACATTTATATGGAAAATGACGATTAATGGAGCATATTTGTTTGGCCTGTGTTTGGAAAACGATGAGAATCAATTCTTCCTTCCAAAAACATATCTGACCAATAAAATTAAAGTTGGTCTGTTTTGTTTTAGTTATGTGGAATCGGTTTTTATACAATTGAAGCATGATGAATACTTATTGGATTAACTGTTTATATTCTGAAATATGCTTTTTTGTTATTTAACTCTTTTTTCTTTACTTTTATTTTGATTCTGATAGTTGGTTTTAATATTAATCTTTAAAAAATATTTGTTTTTCTCTTCTGAAAAGTATTTAACTTTTTCTTTTAATTCTATTGAATATTTTCAAAGGGGCTTATCCAAAAGGAACATATATTAGAGGCAAATAAATAAATTTAAATCTTAAACCAATGGTTTAAGAATCAGTTTTAGAGAAAAAATAGAATACAATTATATTTTAGAGAAAATTACATTGAAATCTTATGCATACTTGTACGGTTCTCGATAGAAATAATTTTGAATATATGTTCAGTCTTGAAAATTTTCCGTGATAATATATAGTTTACGAGATGATTTTCCATAGATATATAGTTTAATAGTGCTACGATTTACGATTACTTAATTAGATGATTTCTTTTACAAATCCTATTAGTTAGGTTAGGTGTAGCCTTTTATAAAGAAAATATTGAACAAAAACTTGATCTATTTTTCTTGGTAACTTCAAATATATCTAATACTTGTAACAAGAAGATTGATCGTCCTGAACAAACATTTTAATCAGTTATTTTGATACGTAAATGTATGTTTATCTTTGTCCACCTTGTCTATTTGTGGAAATATTAAAAATATTTTCATAAAACACTTAATCATAATTTTAATTGTTTTATCAATATTTTTTTCAAAATAATTCCAAGGTTAGAAAACTATTGTGTAATAATGAATACACATGAGGTGGGGTACCTTGATATACTTGTTCTCTCCTGTTTATTAACCAATATAAATATATTTGTTTAACATATTTGTCAAAGGCTATTAAATTGCTTATTTTTATTTGAAACATATAACAACCTATACAAATATTTTTATTAATATAAAATTAGTTCCAACAAATGTAATTGAATTATACACCACAGGCACAAATCCTGAAAACGAAATAAATATATGAAGTAGAAATATGATTATAATGTAATATTTGTGTTAAATATTATATATATTTTTTTATGCTTAAGTAGCTTTAAAACTCGTATGTTAATTGGTATCTCTATATATTTTTTTATAGCAGAGTTCATTAGTTTATGCTACCTAATCTTAAATTTTAAAAGTATGATTTGTGGTATGTGTTTGTTTTACAAATAAAAAAAAAAATGAATATTACTATAGGAGTGAACAGAGTATTAGAATTGATACTGACAAATCACAATTAATCGAAAAATCATCTCAACCATAAAGAATATTATACATTTTTGTTATAAGTAATCTCTAGTTAGTATTAGAACTGGTGTTTAGTTCTGTAAATTTTTGTTAATGTCATCCATCACTTTTTAAGCACATGCACGCAGGTACACACACATTTTTTAAATTATTAAAAAGCAATAAATTAACCACTTTAATAATTAAATAATTCCAATTGTAACAGCAGTTAGATAATAAAATTGAAATTAACAATTTATATTAAAATATAATATATATTTTTTCCTTTTCTTTTTCATATATGTTGTTTATTAATTTTTATATACTGTTTGAAATAAAACATCCAAAAAACTTAAATTTAAAAATTTATTTAACATGACATGCAAGTAAAACAATTTTTTTAAATAAATATGTACAGGTTTCTGGTGATATTTTCCAACCTATATGAAGATGAGAATATGTTTTATTTTTATATCTATCTCTTCTAAACCAATCCATGAACCTACCCTGTCCTTATCAAAAGGGAAATGAAGATAACCAAACTTAAATATTTGTAATTCTAATCCGATGAACTAAATCAACGGTTTACTTATTAAAAAAGTATAAATTAAAATTAAAGTATATTTTCAACTTTAAACAATATCATACAATATGTTTGTAATCATAAATTTTTCATTATTAGCATATAGTCATTAAAAATATAAATGTTGAAAAATATGACAATTCATGCTAAGATGAGTTAAACTTAAAATGTTAATATATTAAAGTTAATTTTGAATTGAATAAAAAGTTATTTCAACAACACATGATTTTATAGTTTTTAGTAAATTTTAGTTAGTGTTTTGCTAAAAGTATTTTCTTATTGAGATATACATTAAGAGTTAATGTTAGAAATCATAACAGAGGCACATTGATCGTATTTTTAAATGTATTTTTTTCTTACTATTTTCTATTTACAAACCACTGTTTTAAGAATGTTGGTTGAAATTATGTAAAACTTACTTTATTTTCTGTCCTAATTTTTAAAGGTCTACCCTAATTAATTGAGCTTAAGCTGACTTATAAGGTGTCCAAGACTTTAAACTGTTTTAACCATCCTATTCTTTACACTTTTTAGAAATCAGCTTCCCTCACTCTCTCTGAACTGCAGAGTAGTAGAGGCCACCACAAGTGCAAGCATCCAATGAATCCGACTAATTATATGTATCTGGATAATCGTGTCTTGAGTCTTAGTGTATTGCTTGTCAGTCATTATATGTTTGGTGTATTTATGTATGCTTGACTTTTTAAATTGTATGTTCAATTGCATGATAAAAACCCTTTTTTACTCTAGCTTACCCTTTCTGCTTGTTTGTATGTTCTATGTGTGGTTTTCTCCTTTCGCGATGATCATCAATTTATTGATGTGAGCAGATGCGAGAACTCCTCGTGGTCATTAGGGTGATGGAGATTTTGCTGCTTAGCTCGTCTTGGGTTGGGTCCCGACTTTCCGAGTTTTCTTTTAGGGTTGTAGCCTATGTATTACCTTGCTCTTGGAGCATTTATTTTGTATACTGTTAAACTTCTTTTTCGTATTGTTATTGGCCTCGTGGTGTGCCTTAGTTTCTTTCCTAATTTATTCTAGATAACTGTAAGGAGTGACATTATACTCCATGACTTTGCTCTTTCTGTGTGATATTTCATTTAATTAAGCGTTTTTATTAAATGGGACGTTACACATTACCTAATACCAAAGGAGATTGTGTTACAGGAAATATGTTAGTACTTTTCTACAATTAAAGATTACTCCTTCCTAACCTAAATATAAACAACACAAAATAGGCTAATTAAAAAAAATAATTTCTTTTAATTAATTTGTTAATCATACTAAAAGAATATATGTTTTTCAAAATATTTCTTCATTAATTTTGAGAAGAATATTAGAATCTCAATCTAATTTTTGAAATAACAAAGAAATTGAGAAAAATAAAAGGGTTAAGTATGATTTTCATTTTTTTACTTCCATGCAAAATTGAAAATCGTTTATATTTTCAAAATGATGGAAACATTTTCTATTTTAAACGTCAATAAATTTGTGATGAGTTGGCAAACGGTAGAAATAACGTGATCTATATTTTATTTCACAGGTATTATTATCTACTGAATTAAAAAACATGTGCTTTTAATTTGTTTCTTTATATTTAGGTTTTAAAAAACATGATGTGTTTTAAATTTGTTTTCTTTAAACTTATTATTTAGGTTTTAAAAAACATGTTTTTAATTTGTTTTTGTTAAAGTAAAGTAGTAAAACTTTGACATTGGTAGAAGAAGAAATTACGAAGGTCATCTACGACTATGAGGATGGTATGCGACTACAAGGTTGGTGTGCATATTTGACTTTATCTTCTCTTCTATTGTGAAGAAAGCAACCGTTAGTGCGAGGGTGGTGTGCCACTGCGAGTGCAAGTGTGACAGTGGAGACAACAATACCTAGGGTTTTCGTTTGCGACATTAAAGTATATTTTTTTATGATTCTTTGATTTTTAGGAGGACAAATTTGATGATTAATTAATTTAGTCGCAAACTATTAGTGAAAAACGACAAGTATACCAATCGTACGTAGCAAGTAAAAAATATCATTCTTTTCATAAGAACTTGTGCAAACATGATAATTCTCACAATTAATAACTCAACCGGACAACAAAGTTCACAAAAACACTAATAAACTCTTTTTTGTATTTTATCAAATAATTGGTGCACAACATAAATTTAAGATATAATATATACAATTATCAAGACTATATTTCATTAACTTCATTTTCATGAATTCACAAACATCTCAATTCCAAATTCAAGTCAAAATCAACTCACAAGATTATTCAAATTGTATTCTTAGTAACTTTAAGCATATGATAAGTCATCAAAGTCCAATCCCTTGGATCATCAACAAACAACCACGCATTAAGTTTAAAAGTCTTAAGATTACTAATGAATCATGTTCTATCCTTAGATACAAACTCCATTATGTATTCAATTTCATAGTTCTAGGTTCAAAAGACATTTTTAAACCCCTCAAGAACCAACAATCAAGTCATGGATGATCAAGCCACAACATGCATTAAGCATAGAAATCAAATATTAACATTGAGATGGAAAAACATATGTATTAGCATCACAAAATACAGAAGATTTAGTTTATTTCATCTGATCTCAACAAATAGGGTTAGTTCTCCATGATGGAGAACTTAGGGTTTACAAATTGAAGGGATAAGAAAGAAATTGAAACCAAAAAGATATACACGCCCTTCCCAAGGTTCTTTGCCTCTACTACATGCTCCAATCACGCTTCCTCTTCACATTTCCATCTCCAATACATGTATCATCTTCCTCCTCAACCCAAAAGGGGTAAAATCACCAGGATGAAGATTAAAGCCCAAGGAGGGAGAGCTTCCTAACACCCCAAACAATCTCCAAGGGCCTCTCCCAGTCACTCTAGGTGAAGAATGAAGTGTAGGAGGAGAGAATACCCTAATACCTCAAGGAAAACATGAATAAATACCCAATTTTGACATGTTAGCGACGCCACCGCTCAACCCCCTTTTTCAACTGTTCAACACCAATTATTTCACATTAGTTGGCGCTCAACGCTACTTTTCCACCGCTCAACACTTCCTGTGCAGGGACTGGTGATTCCCCACCCAACAAATGTGGCACTCAACCCCAAACACTTTGACATCACTCTGTATTAAAGCACTGGACGTGATCCAAGTGCGTTCGACATGGGTATTTGCTTCAAAGTGATTTTTTTCTTGGCCAAAACATGCTTTCTTGAGTTCTTGCTTATTATCCTCCACTAGAATTGCTCCCTATTCATTTATTTCAAACACTTAAACAAAGAGATTATAGGAAAAACAAAAACGAAACAACTAAAATAGAGAACAATACAAAACACACTAAACTTAAGGATAAAACAAGATAAAAACTAGGAAAGAGTTGATTTATTCATGACAACAAACACATAAAAATAGGTAAAAATAAATATTATCACATATGAATGAAATTGTTTGAAACCAATTGTAATTTGGGGTTCTTTGTTTGAATTAGTTTTTTAAATTTTAGGAAATGAGGGAAATGAGGTTCTCTATAACAATTCACCATATGGGTCAATTTGTGAGGGCCAAGAAGTTGCGTTACATTGGTGGGAAGAAACATAAGATACCCAATGTTGACCTGATATGTGGTTGTATTTTGAAGTTGTAAGTATCCTAACACTACAAGAAAATGTCTTATTAGTAACCAATTTTAGTAACTAAAGGTTGTTAGTCACTATAGTGATCAATTTAGATACCAATTTACAAAATTAAAATTTATTGGTTACTAAAATAGTCACTAATGTAAATAAAAAACTATAATTGGTCATTAAATTTATAACTAATTAATTAGAGAGCAATTTAGTAACTAAGTTATTTTGGTAGCCAAAACTTAGGTAACTAATTTTTAGTGACCAATTTTCTTTGGTAGCCAAAACTATGGTAGCTAATTTTAAAAACTAATTTAGTGACCAATTATAATTTTTTATTCATAATAGTAACTATTTTAGTAACCAATGATTTTTTTACTTTGAAACTTTTATCTAAATTAGTAATTATAGTAACTAACAATTTTTGGTCACTAAAATTGGTACTAATGAAGCATTTTCTTGTAGTGTAAGACAATTTAAATATGTTGAAAATTCAAGTTATGGTGGAAGCCTAGTAAGGGAAGCATGGATAGTGATTTGAAAATCCTTATTTTGGACAAGGATGTCATAGAGTTAGCCAATTATGCAGAGCAAAATAGAGATGAAGTAGATTTTTATGTTGAACATATAATTAATGAAACACAAAACATTGAGTTTCTAAAGTTCATTGAAGGTGGTAAAAGTTGTTAAGTTGAAAGAGATGTTTGTGTGGAAGGTGAGGTTGTTGGAAAGGTTAGTGTTGGTGTGGAAGGTGAGGTTGCTAAAAAGGATAATGTTGGTGTAGAAGTTGAGGTTACTGAAAAGGCTGATGTTGGTGCGGAAGGTAAGGGTAGTGAGACTGATGAAGAGGCTAATGTTGGTGTGGAAGATCAAGGTGAGGAACATGAGGGAGAGGTTGGTCAGGGTGTTGATATTGATGAAGAATGGTCGGTTCAAGATGTGGGTTTGGATGGTCGTGATGCAAAATTATGTGAAGATAGAAATGACAATTTTGGAATGAATGATAGACCTTAAAGATATATTGATGAAGTTCAAAAAGATAGAGACAATTTGCTGAAAGATTTAAAAGAGGATCTGAAACAAGGACTAACTGTGTATTGGTCCTGGTGGTTTCCAAACAAATAAACGTGTTAAGGACCATGAAATAGATGGAAATATAACAACAAACATTTGGGTAGTGATGTTGAAGGGAATGAGAACTTCTCAAAGTACAAAAGTGATTATATAAGTAAAAACTTTAAGTTCAAAATTGGAATGAAATTGTGTTCATTGAAAGAGGCTAAGCAAGCAATTAGAAAGAACGTAGTTTTAAATGGTAAATAGATTGAATTTGTGAAAAATGACCATTTAAATTAGAGCTATTTGAAAAAAAGGATGTAGGTCTATCATTTTGGTTAGTAAAATTGGTTCATGTCATAGCTTCAAAGTTAAGACATTAGTTAATGTCAAGAGTTTTTAACAAGAATGCCAACATAGAGTGAGTATCCAAAGCTATGATGGATAAATTTAGAAATGTGGGTAATATGTCAACAAATCAGATAATGAATGACATTTAGAAGTCTCACAACATTGGAATCAATCCATGGATAACTTTGCAAGCCAAGCATAAAGCATTGGAAGTACTAGAGGGAGATGGAGCTAAACAATATTCACTTCTATTTGATTACATTGCATAATTGAAAAGAGTTGGGAATGGAACAACTTGCAAGATTAAAGCCCCAAATTTTGATGTACCAACACTCTTCGTTCCAGTACTTTTACGAATATATGTAGAGCTTTCGCTATGGAATTTCATCATCAAAACCTGACATAACAATGGTTTACCAATAACCCTAAAAATAAAACAACTTTACCCATTCAAATATAAAATCCCAAATCAAATCCACTTATCAGGTTTTCACTGCCACCCCACTCAAAGTTCAGATCGCCTTTCACAGATAAATTTCCCAAGTTAGTGCGAACCTTTCCTAGTGTGAAGTAATAATGGACAACCAGCAATGGCAACACAAGGTTTTCACGAACAAAAAACCTAACCAACAATGGCAACACAAGGTTTTCACAAACATAAAACCTAACCAAGAATACAACCATATTCAATATCTCCCAAAAAAAACTCCTATCATGATAAATACAATGCCATTTAAATTTTAATAACACTTGACCTCATAAAAATATACAGAGTCATCTCTACTGTTTGTCAACTCATTACAAACTTAATCGAGTTTCAAATGAAAGATGTTTTCCAATATTTTAAAAGTATAAGAATCATTTTTATGTGAACTTTAGAAAATAGACGATTTCCAAATTTAGCATGTACAAAGACAAAAAAATATATTTAACCCAAAATAAAATAAAACTGAATGTTTAGATATTTTATAAAATAAAAAAGGTGAAAAACAGAGAACAATTGTTTTAAAAGTCACGTGATTTGATTAATTTAATAAAAGATAAAATTAATAAAAATGTGAGAAATAATAAAATCAATTCTAACTTCTATCTCCTCTTCTCTCTTTTTTAATTCAAACGTTTAATATTATTTCTATAGAATGGATGTATCCAAGACATGGAATTTTGTCCATATAAATTAGAGTTTTCTACTAAAGCATTTGGAAATGATGAATAGAACTTAAATTATGGCTACAAGCTTTATTAATTTATTTTTTACTAGGTTTTTTTATATGTCTATGTCTTTAAATTACACTGTTTTTTATTACTTTAAAATATAATAAAAATATCTTTAATATATTAAAATCAGTGTAATTTAAACAAAAGAGAGAAAAAAAAAGTATTATAGAATACGAACTCTTCTTTGAATATGACATTTACAGGCACCAAACAGTTGAGATTTTTGAACCTGATATTGTATCGAAATTGAGAAAGAAGTAACAGTCTCTGACAGACAGGGACCAGTGGGGCAACATGGAAATTAATTGGCGTCTGATTAGATTTTTTGTTTTTATCTCTTTTGAACAAAGCAGAGATAAGCATATATTCTAACACACCCTAGTTATGATTATAACCGAAGATGGCCAACCATTTTAAATCAAAGCCATGGCAAAGAAGCATCTCACTTTAGCTCATGTTTTGGTGACATTCTCTTTGTAGCTCAACTTTTTTTCCTTTCTTTTCTAAAGAATTTATAGCAGCCAACCAGTCTTATCATCAACTTTGATTGCTCCTGCATAGCAAATATGTTCCAAACTTGCAATTCATTCATTCTTTCATATTAAAAATTCCCTCATAATCCTTTTACTACCATTTTTCTTATTCCCCTAGTTCTTTCACAAAATTTGATTACTCAATTTGGCAAGACCATGGTTCATAAGTGCTTATGTTCCAGGCTGTTGTCAAGTAAATCCAAGACTAATATAAAGCAAATATCTAAAAACCAAAATCAAACTATTCAAAGATAGGGGATGGATGCTATCTGTAACAATTACAACTCGTTTTTTGCTTTTATCTTCTTTAAGTTGCTTTGTCATTCTTCTTTTGGTGTCTTTTGTGGTTTTGTGGTGGCCTTGTTCAGTGAGTGCTCATTGGCCTTATGGGGCACACTTTGGTTCAAAACAATTTCACAAAGAGCCTACACCTTTAAGACCAGTCTTCAGAATCTAGGAAAGCCTAAATGTGTAACATTTTCATCTTTGTTTTGTGTTTCATACTGTAAAAATGTTAACCAGGGGTTGCCACCAAGATGTTTAGATAGATTGAGCCACTCATTTTCTAACGGAAAATAGGAGTACCCAACAAGTTGCCCTTAGCATTGTACATACCGTACTATAGATCCTTTATACTAATAAGACCCCACTAAGCATTTTTCTTTTTTACTTATTTCCCATTTTGGCAAAAGGATCTTAAAAAAGAAAATAATGGGGGGACACTCTAGATGACACCAAGAAAATAAAGAGAAGAAGAAAAATATAAATTTAATAGGTGATATCAAAGTAATTAACATAACTTGTAAGTGCTAATAGTCTATTCAGAGTAATTGATCATTATAATTGTGAAATGTTATCGTCTAAAAAGAGTAATGATATCAAATGATCAATTACTTAAAGTAAATAATCATTCATATATAATTACCTTTTAGACAGTAACATTTGAGAATATGATATTATATTGATATCCGTATAATATGTACATTTGGCGTACGTGTAAAGCATTTTGGCACTTGGCATCCTCTAGGGATCAACGAAGGTGGTGATGTTCTTGCAGCAAGATCAATAGACAACACTTTTTTGGGACACAAGAAGAGTGCAATTATTTTCATAATCTTTCTAATGAAATAGTTTACCAGCAAAAGAAAAAGTAAGCCGTTTGGTTTGGACCCCTTTGAAACTAACCATGTAAGGATCCCAAAGCTATCATCTATTTGAAGATAAGGAGCTTGTGCTTCTCTCGATTTGATGGGTCATGTACCACGAAAAGATGACCTTGTCTAACACAAACCATTATCCCTAACATTAGCATGCAACATGTTAGGCCTTTGGCATATCAATGTAATAAATAATCAGAAGAGAATAAAAAGCATATTCTTCTAAGGAGATATGATTAGAAACGACGTGACACTCTCAAAAGGCAGTTTCAAACCATAGAGGAAGAAAGCAACGAGTCATTTTAACTCTCACTTTAATATTAACAAAAGAAAAGAAAATCTAGAAAAGAGGAGATAAATTTCAATCCGCTGGTTGTTTCACTTGGACCATGACCAGTCACCCTTCAGATTTAAGAATAAACCAAGGAATTTATGCTTTCGACAGTTCCTAGTTGCATGTGATATTTAATGTTAAATAAAGTAAAATAAGAGAAAGGGAGAGAGAGAGAGAGAGAGAGAGAGAACAAGAAAATTTGAAGGGACAAATAGAGTTTGGCAACCCATCTAATCTAAAAGTAGAACAAAGCATAAAGGTAACATTCAGCCCAAGAAATCTAGTAGTGTTGTTTTTGTTACCTTGGGAAGTGAGCTTGGAATTCTAAAGTTACTTGGAGATCTTAGAGAAGTTAGAAAAGTACATAAAGCAAGTGTTTGTTTCTTTTGGGAACTGTTCTATTCCCCTATCTATTCTTTACATAACCTGCTTGCACTATTGCAATCTTCTGCTTCAGCCTGGCCCATTGTCACTGTTATGGTCTTGCTAATTAAAGTAAATAATATTTAACATGGTTCTTTCTTAATAACAAAGGAATTGTAATTTACCATTAACCCCATATAAGACCAGAGTTTTATATGCCGAAAACTTGCGCACTTTTTGAAAAATTATAATGCAACTTGTTATGAGATAACATGTATTAAGCTGACATACGTAGATATTAAGATTCAACATATAAAATTAATGTAATATAATATAATATAAACACAAAACAGAAATCCAAAGTAAGAACAAAGCATTAACATATGTTAGTTTTTGTTGTTATAATAAAATACTATCATCCAATCATTGAAGTACTCCACTTGAATTGATACACAAATATAAAAGATAGTTGCAACATATAGGCAAAAAGTAAGCAAAAGAATTCAATAGATATAGATACCAGAATGATAAATATTTTGAATTATCCAAGTACACCAATACCAAGCCTAAGCACCGGAGAATGTAAGACCTATTTATCCATACACTAGTATAGCAGTATGATGTGGCAAGTTGGACAGAGTCCAGGCAACGGTGTATGGCTTCTTTTGGTGAAAAAAGCAGGCATATGATAGACATGTAGGGAAAGAAATGAAAAAAGAAATATACTTGGCCTCTCAAGGACATTGTCCCAATCCCCTTTATTCATCCTTGTCAGATTCTTCAGTAACAGCCTTAATTCGCTAAGATTTCAGGCTTGTTATTCGAGATGAATCTAAAAATTCCTGTAGGCCATCTCTGCTTTAAGCTTTAAAAGGCCCCCTCCAAATCTAGTATCACATATATAACAAGGTTATGTCTACAGGAATGGACCATAAGAACACAGATTAGGGGAGAGCTGCTTATTCTCCTGTCACTCTAAACAGAAAGAACACACCATCTACTCTTCTTGTTTCAGGGTGAAGGGAATATGGTGTTTCATCCTTCTAGAAAAATCATTCTTCTTCTCTTTGTAGTGTTCTTAATATCAATTCATCCAGAGAATGTGTTAGGCCTGAGAAGTTCAGAAATTGCACTAAGACACAGCCAAAAGGACCAAAGAATATTGTTGCAGAATCAACATGCCACGAAGACTACAGAGGAATTATTGAACAGAAAGAAGAATTCAGCAAATGGCAACAAACGGCTTGATCCCACAGAGAAGAATTCAGCCAATTCCAAGCATGAGTTTGATCCAAGTCAGTCCAGCAAAAGAAGAGTGCCAAGAGGATCAGATCCTATCCACAACAGGACTTAACAAATTCATCCTGTTCCTTTGACTACGAAAGAAAGCAACACTAAGCTGGCATCTAAGAGAACAACAACACATGGAAGCTTGAAAAAGAAGAGCAGGTTAGAAATATGGTCGAAATGTACCAGCATTCTGAAAATATCTTCACAACAGTTGTTTGGTTTTCCCCTTCTTTTCAATCTAGTTTTAAGAGTTTTGTCAAAGAGAGGCATGTATTTTGTACAGTCAAGCTACTGCATAATTTTTATAGATAGCAATTCAGTGAAGCAGCATCATCTAAAACGTCAGTATAGATGATAATCCCAGCTCCTCCAACGTAAAAATGTTTTCTTTTAGTTTCCTTCAGTGAAAGGACAAAACCATATGCACTAGTATAACAGCTTCAGCAGGATTATAGTGACATTCTTTTGTAATGCTGTCGTGTTTTGGAAGTATTTCAAATCTAATGATCTTTCCCATCATTTTCTCGATCCAACAGACAAGTCTTGCCCCTTAACAAACAAAAGTAAAGTTGATGAGCATTATTTATACATAACAGAACTCTGGACATCTGTATTGTCTCATCATATCATTTAGAGAAGTACTGGATGGAAATTTGTCTCAGTCTCTCAACTATTTTGCCTGTTTCTTGCGATGCTGGGTTGCATTTGCTGAACAAGAAAAATGTTTTGCTCAGGAAAACTTGAAAGAAAAATACTGGTAATATTATCAAACAACAAAAATAAGTCATGCATATAAAGAGAAAATGACAAACTCGTCCGTACACCAGAGGACAAGTAGCTTGCCAAATCAAGGTGTTGTTATTGTTAACCGTCAACCCATCATGGCATCCTTTGTTTTTTCAAGAAATGATGAACAGTTTCAGTTTCGTAATGCTTCATTTGCTTCTAAAATCAAAATGGAATACTAAAATATCATCCAACACGAAGTCATTCCAAAAAATCCCGTGCATTGCACGGGTATAGGCACTAGTAGTAGCATACAAACTTAAGAAAGTGATGCTTCAACATTCCCTGAATGTACAATGTGGGGAAGAGTGAGAACCAAGAAATGAAAGTTAATATCCTTTTCATAATTAACATACACTAAGATTCTTAATGAATGTTCCTAAGATGTGACAGATTGCAATGACGAATGCGGATGTGAACATTATTGGTGTCAAAAGCATAACATTATTGGGATTGAAGCATGGTCATCCTAGATCGGTTAAGGGTTAAGAAGCATGATTGAACTAAAAGTTCTAATCACCTATTCATGCTTAAAGCGGAATCTACTTATTCATTTCATTTATTCCAAATCTTTCTGGTTCCTGTGCCCAAATCTGTATAGAGGCTAGACTGAAGAACTATCCATTGCTATGACCCAAAGCAACAAAATCCATCTTAGACCTATTTGCTTGTACACAGATTACTCTGGTTGCAGCCATGCATGCATCATGATATTTTCTTTATTATCCCAGTTGTTCATACGTTATTGTAACTGTGTAAGTATAGTTAAAAGGTTGATGGATAGAATAATAATCTTATTGAAATAGTTCTTGGAAGCACAAGCAGAGGTGGTAACATCCAAGTTTAAGAAGGAAATTGTTCTTAGTAAATTCAGACAGAGCAACATGTTCACTGTGCAGATGTTTCTGATTGTGATGGTAAAATTGTAAGCTCTGACTAGATAAATTAGAGTCTAGATAGCCTTTTAATGACCCATTTATATGTGTAATGCCATTAGTTCATATCCCCAATTTGCAAAAGTTATAAAAATTGCCATTATTCAAAACTAGCAACATATATTTACCATAATTGCATACAATACCCCATCAACAACGTTTATTTCTTGTAACGTTAAAGAGAAGTAAATTTGGGAATATTAAATTTCTAATTTTCCTAATCCTTATTTTCTAACAATGTGCAAGTAAAGTGAATTTAATTCCTTTTTCTCTTGGAGCATGAGGAAGATGCGCAGGAACCAATTTTTCTAAACATAATAATCGAATGAAAGCATCCCAATATCATAGACTTTAAGAAAATTGAAACCGAATAAAACAATTTTAACAGAAGATTCAGCAGAGGATAATAGAGGTCAAACAAATTTTCCACTGAAAAAAAAAATAGAAAATGGAAAAATAATGAAGGTAATACCAAGATGCAGATAGCAACTTCAAAATTTAGCTTCCATAAATTCATTCCACATTCCAACACCGGCTCGAAGAGTTCTTCGCTTCCGGCTAACGTCGAACCTGAAGACGTTGCGGTTAGGTCCCCAAAAATCAACGGGCCATATTAGTGACCCAACCCATTGAAGGAATTGGGTTTGCTTTATTGATATTAGACTCTCCAAGGGTATTTCTTCCTGAACCAAACTTTTCTCTTCGTACACCATCATAAAATGTTGGATTTCCAAACTACCCCTCGTTAAAATTATAATAAAAATTCTTACCTCTCTTATTTTTTAAATAAGTTCAATGAGTGATTTAGTCCTAACTTTTTTTTTATTTAGTTCAATTTTTGTCTATTTATTATTTTTGGGTTTAATTTAGTCTTTTATTTTTTTTTAAGTTCAATTAGGTCATTTCTGTTAAGTTGATATCAATGTTCTGCATATGTCATGTGTTATTTTGTGAAATTTTCCATTTTTTTATTTTTATTTAAAAAAACATATACTACTACATGGTCATGCCACTTGTCACTTCATGAAATTTTTTAAATTATTTTAATTTATCTTTAAAAAACATAAATTGTCACATATCAGGTCATGTCACTTGTCATCATTAAAGTGGTTATTTTCAATTTGGTATATCTATTTAAAGTTTTGATTCAATTTAGTCCTCCTAATGTTTAAGACTATTTAATTTTGTTGTCCTTAATTTGAGACCAAATTTCTAATTAAGCTAAATTATAACTTACTAGCGTAAACACATGCGCTATCTCGTATGTGTGTATGCATAGTTTGAATATGCAAGATATTATATTAGTAATGATTCATATTGTAATGTTATTAAGTTAATAAACAAAATAAAATTATATTTATAAAAAATAAAGTGAAATGTATGGAGAAAATAACTATTGATGAATAGGAGAAAAAAGAAGGAGATAAGTAAATAGTTTTATAAAACTTGTAAAAGTAACGGTTAATTTTTAAAAATTTAACAAATAATTACATTGTAAAGGGTAAAGTTGGAATTATGAAATGTAGACACAAAAAAGAATCCTCTTTGTATATAATTATAGACATATACATGTTAAAATGACATTTTAGAATTTATACATCAAATTACTCTACCCAAATATTTAAATTATTTTATTTTCGACAAGTGTAAAAAATTGTAATTCAAAAAAAATAATGAGTATTTAGAGAGTGATTTGATGTATTAATGATACAAAAATTATTTTAACAAGGATATATAAATTTTAATCAAGCTTAATTACTGATCTTATCTCAAAAGAAGATAAAATTGAATTATTTTAAAAAATAGAAAACTAAATTGAATCAAAATTTTAAATAGAGGAACTAAATTTAAAACAACCAACGATATACTGACACATAACATTTTATTTAAATTAAAAAAAAAGAAAAAAATAAAAATATTTAAAAAAAGTTAAAATTTCATAATGTCAATTTAACATGAAAGATAAAATTGAACTGTTTTAAAAAACAATATTTATCCAAAAATTATAAAAAATCTAACAAATTAAAAAACTCAATCACTAATTAAGCCTTTTAATATTTTCAGATTGGATATTTAGAAAAGTATATCTAATCTAAAAATTCATTCTGGAATACACAATCAAAAATATAAAAAAGTATATTTCACAATGAGTGTGGAAAATATTTCTGAACCGAAAATATTTTGTGAACTATTCGTTCTAAAAGTTATTTTTATATATTGAAACGACTGTTCTGAAAAGTTTTTATGAATTTGGAAAATAAAAAAATACAAAACAAGTATTACAGAGAATAATTTCGAATAAGTTTTTATGAATTTGGAAAATAAAAAATACAAAACAAGTATTACAGAGAATATTTTCGAATCTGAAAAATACGTTTCAGAAACATTTGTTCTGGATTTTTTTTTTTTAATATTGTAGAATGGCCATTTTAGAACAATTGTTTTTTTCAGAAAACCTATTCTAGAATGTATTTTCTGAATCTACAAATTCTTTTTGTAACACTCGTTTCAATTTTTTTTTTAATATGTTTCATATTATATATTCTGAAAAGTATTTTTAGATTTAAAAATACATTTTAAAATATCCAATCTAGAATATAATCTATTTTTTTGAAATTAGGGTGTGCAAGGAGAAAAACATGGTGCAAGATGTAGAGCCCTGTTCCGAGACTATAATGAGAAATAAATTTCTTTTGCACCTATGTAATTTCCTTCTACACCCTCAAAAGTACTAAAATCTCTACTTTAAACATACGACTTCCTAACTGCGTAATCCTTTTTTTTATTTTTTTAACTTTTGAATTATATAATCTATTTTTTGGAATATATAATTTTGGACAGTAAGGTAGATATTGGTGTTGACCTGATTCAAGATCTTGTTGTCATAAACTGATATATTCACACCGAATGCGAGACCATACACATTAGGATTTAGAGTCTTACTTCAGATTCTATATACAAGGGACATTGGAGGGATGACCGAGGAAGAAGGAAAGAATGATAAAGGAAATAGCAAAGATTAAATACATTTTTACCTTTGGAAAATGATTTTTTACTGCTAAATTTTGATAATTTTCTCTTACAATCTTAGGTGTCATCTTCTAAGTGATTTTTTATTTTTTATTTTTCTCATTTTCAATATTCTAAGACTACTTAGAAGATGACATCTTATATTCTAAAAAAAAAGTTATCAAAATTTAGTAGTCAAAATATCATTGTCTTCTATCTTTTACGTGCATCATAGAAATTCAAGAAGAAACCATGGTTACGGAAAAAAAATATCCTAATGAAAATGTGAGATAGAGCATTAAAAAAAAGAAAAATGAAATGAAAAGAATCATTATTTTCTTTATGAATATTTAAAAGTGAAAGATAAATAGTATTTAAAGCAGGAAACAAATTGAAAACAAAGTGTTATTTTTGTAATAAAAGATAAAATGAAAATATATTTTCTTTCAAAAGACATAATATTTCAATAAAAACACTTTATCGATTTAAATTTTATAAACGAGAAATTATGTAAGGTATAGTTTATTTAATAACGTAAGACATGTTATATCTTTTTTCTTTGTATGATTGCATGATATATCACATAGAAAATAATCTCTTTAACTCTCTTCTGAAGTAATAACTCTCTTCTTTTCTTCCTCTTTTTGCATTTTTCTTTTTCTTTAGCTACGATATACATTTACTGTAAAGAAGAGTTTACAAAATTAATTTCAATTCCACCTTAATTTTACAACTTCTAACCTAAACTCAGCCGTGATGGTAAAAACACGTTGGCCATTTCCTTTAACATCTGTATCCCAAACGAAAAAAGTGTAATAAAAGCCAAAACAATTATAGATGGTTTCTTCCAAACAAAGCTTGAGGAGGAAAAGAAAACCATGATTGTTCCTCCTCATGCTGAGGATTGAGGTTTCAATTTCCTATTTTTAGGGTTTACAGAGAGAGACAACATTACTCCTACGAGTTAAAGCTGTGCATTGAGGGGAAAAAAAAAATTGATTAGGTGAAATAATCGGTGCCTATGCTACGCTACTTTGTGTCACTCACTACTCGCATGCTTTGGTTTGATCGTGACACACATGTCAGAGGACTGCTTCATTCAATTGAGGGTGGCTTTGACTCTTTCACACAATGCTAATTACAAAATCCCAAATTTCGTGGCTCAAGTGCTTTCTGTTCCTCACACCACAACCACTCGTTTGATTGGTAATTTAAAAGTTTGTGTCATTTAGCCATACACTTCATAATCCATCAAATTGGACACGCCTTAATCTTAACACGTCTTATCTATGCTATGAAACAATCGCTAACCCACCCATTGTAATTAGCATTTAGCATTTATCACTATGATCACTCATTGTGCTTGATTTGATAGAGTAGTGTATAGCTACCTTATTGTCTTTACGTGTGTGTGTGTTTTTTTTTTTGTGTGCGAAGACTAATTAGCATATATGACTATATAGAGACAAAAATTAGAAAATAGGAAAATATAATATAAGGAATTATAGAGGAGTGAATTTCCCTTTTCCATCTCTATCTTCAAAATAAAAAAAGTTAATTTTATTTGTATCATAATACTTAATAAATGTGTAATTTTTGTCACATTTTTATCTCGTGGAGTAATGAGTGTATATGAATATAAATCATTTACTCTTACATAATTTTACATAATTGACTAAATAAGCTTTTAAAACAAAATCACAACAATAAAATAAGATATTGTAAAGGATTCAATTTAAAAAATCTAAGTTTTTTAAGATATATGATAAACTAAAATTGTTTTAGTAATTTAAAGGTTTAATACTACTTTTGATCTCAATATTTATTAAAATTACTCACTAGAGTCTTTTTTTCTGTCTCCATTTAGGCTATATATCTGTTAAAAAGAGTCATTGTAATCCCTTTCATTATTTTGATGTTTATATCGTTTAGAAAGTCACAACATGACAATATAAAATGACATGTGACAATGAAAATTCAGTACCATGTTTGATAACTCAACCACGTTGGACAATGTCATGTGTCATTTACATTGTCACGATGTCACTCTTTGAACGACGTCAACACCAATTTAATGGAAGATACCACATATTCATGTGTCTAGACAATCTAATGAGATTACATGCGGGTGACTCAAGTACAACTCTCGACATGCTTTAAATTTGATCAGTGTTGTTTCCACAATCAAATTATGTAGAAGTATATCGTCTAAGAAAGGACAAATTGTCTACTTCTAGGGTAGAGCACTAATCCTTGATTAAAATGTCCAATATGTAGTAAGGGATCATCTACTATATTAAAAGTGTAAGCATAGGTATAGTCACTCAACACAAGTCACCTCCCAACGAATTCAATTGGAATCTCAATGAGCTAACACTTATAAGTGTCTACAAGAAGCATAAAATTAGAAATAATAGAAAAATGGGTATGTTGTAAACATTGTAAGAATAGAACAATTAGATAAAGACAAATTTATTATCCAATTTATTCATAGTTGAATTTTTTATCAATTATCATATGATTATCATTCATTCCTTTCTACACATATCAATTAACCAAAATAGACATCAATTAATTCATTAAGTTCCTCACATGTTCCAAGCATATACATGAAATGCTTTATTCTTTTACCTCTTAAATTAAACAAACAAAAACTTAATATAATTATGCAAACTAACAACAATTCTTAATTAGAGAACATAATTGAGTTATCAACGAGCATTGTAAGACAATCCTAAGAGTAAAAATTAGAACTAAAAAGGAATATATGAAGTGGACTTTGTTTATATAAATTGAAGAGCAGTACTTTAATTGCATATAATCTCATAATCAACTATGAATTCACAAAAAAATCAACCTATAAAGGTTTAGTGCGAAAAACAATAAAAACATTAAAAATAAGAAAATAGGACATAGTATGATGAATGATTGAGCACTGATGAATGTCCACTTATAGGTTCCTCTAGTTAACTGAATTTGTTTTTCAGAATCATATAATCTTGGCTTTCATTATCTGTAAGCCCCATTTTCAGTGTATTTGTTGGGCCTAGCCTCTTCGTAGGCCCAAGGCCAGCAGTAGAACCCCAATACCCCCTCTCAGCTCACAGTTGTCTCTTGTCTCCCTTTTCAGAAATAGCAGCTTCCTCTTCCCTCTGGTCCCCTACAAGGTGTCTTGCTAGGGCACAAGGTTATCCGTCTCAAAGCTAGCAAAAACCATCCTTTTTCCAGGTAAGTTGAACCTTAGAGCTTCTGATCCATTCATTCCCCTTTTCCTGCTGTTTGAGCATGTTGGTCAGTTAGGGTTCCGTTTATTTACCTCGTTCTGTGTTGATTTCCATGTTTCAGCTCACTGCTCTAGCCCTTGAAGCTGAAATACTTCTTAGTTGCGGGTCTTTTGCGTTTTAGCATCTAAGCAAGGTAAGGGAAGCTAAATTTAACCGTTCTTTTTGTTGTTGGATGTCTTGTTGGTTTGTTCCATGTTTATGAGCTTGAGAAGCATGTTTAATCGAATGAAACTGAGTTGCATGCGTGTTTGGATGTTGGTGTGAACTGTGGCTCTGATGCATGTACGTGAACAGTGGCGAGAACTGTCATTCTCGCCCAGGCGAGCTTGTCTCGCCTAGGCGAGAGTCTCAGAAACTCGCCCAGGTTTTGCTAGAGCAACTCGCCTAGGCGGAGGGCTCTGGTCTTGAGCGACGCGTTGTCTCGCTCAGGCGAGAGTGACTCGCCCAAGCGAGTTCTCGAGGAAAATTCTGGTTGGCTCTGCTCACAACCTCGTCCAGGCGAGGTGTTTCATTGTTGGGCGAAGGGCGATCTCGCCCAAGCGAGATGCTCACAAAGTGTTACTGTTCCAGGCCTCGCCTAGGTGAGAAGGCCTAGCCTAAGCGAGACAGTTGTTGTAGCTTAGGCGAGGACTTCTAGCCTGGGCGAGAATCGTGCAGATTTATGTGTTACATCTCCATTTACATTGTGTGTAGCTATTTGTCTCGAACATGTGCAATTATGGGGTAACTGTATGAGTTATATGCACTGGGATTGGTATGTTTGGTATGAGTAATGACATGGAATTCTTATGTTATAGTTGGGTGAAATGAGAATTTAATGTATGAGATGGAAGTGGTGGTTGGGATGTGATGAACATGAAATTTGTATGTGATAGACGTAATTCCATGAGTCTCTTGGGGAGACTTCATGGTGGTGTGTAGTGTATATATTGAGATATGGATTCAAGTAAGGATTGCATCCCGAAGCTCTAAAGGGGTCAGTGAGTCTCAAGTAGAGCAAACTGACCCAAGTGGTGAGAGCAGCGGGAGACCCTAGTCTCTGGCAGGATAATGGCCTTAGACGCTTAAAGGCTAACCTTGTGTGTGGTAGGGTGAAACCCATTGGCAATGGCTCTGCAGAGCAGTAGAGGCCACCACAAGTGCAAGCGTCCAATGAATCCGATCTTAGTATATGTATCCGGATAATTGAGTCATAGTGTCTTGCTTGTTTGCCATAACATGACTTATGTGTCTCTGTGTTGTATGCCTGAGAATGTTTATGTACTTGTTCTTTTACACTATGATAAGTTTCATATTACACTAGCTTACCCTTGCGTTTTGTGTATGTTCCTGTTGTGTTTTCTCTTTTGCGATGATCACCATTGGTGGGAGCAGATGGGAATACTTCTGGTGGTAGGCCTAATGGTGGTAGCAGTGCAGCCTAGTGGGCCCGTTGATATGACTTTCGAAGAAGTTCTATGGCCCTAGTGCCTTGAAATTCCATGCTCTTAGAGCATTTCTTTTGCACAACTGTTAAACTTTAGATTTGTGTTGTTTATGGCATGGTTGTATGCCCAAGTTTTCCTCTAAGCACTCCTATGGATGACTGTTAAAGTACATTCTTTAACTCTGGTTTCTTCTATCAGCTTTGCTCCTTAATATTATAGCTATGCGATGTTTTGTTTAGTAGATTAATCTATTTAAATGGGATGTCACATTATCCAAAGCTACCAATTTTTTTGTAGAGATTTAACACAACAAACAATCTAGATTAACAAATATTAGGCACATAAGACACTCTAAAGTAATAAATTTTGTTATAGAAGGTCCAACATGGGAGACGATCTGTTGAGCCTCCAAAGCAATAGACCCTTCAAATTCAAACATCTTAGACAAGGCTATGATCCATACATCAAACAAGTCTATTATACAAATATTAGACGAGTTTGTGATACAATTCTCATATGAATCTGTTGTGCAAAGATCAGACAAGTCAGTTGTTCATATTAGACAAGACTATGGTCCATATATTAGATGTGTAGTAGTTCATAGAGTAAACATCTTTTACAATGAACTTGCCATGAATAAACTTGACTTTTCAATCTTCAAAATACTTTATTTCTTCATTAAAATTATAGTCCTAACTTCTTACAATCACTAGAAAATCATTAAATCAATATGCTAGCATTGTCCATAGGTACATTAGATTATATGTATCTATGTATCAACTATAAACGACATATGAGCTTGCTTAAACTTTAGTTGCACAAAGCACAAATTAGAACATTCATGAAGTATTTATGCATTACATCATATCATCAAAACTTACCTCATAGATAGTCCATTAGATCGTCTAGTGAAGTTCAATAGACTAAATCGTCTAATTAGACTCGTTTGTGTGGACAGTCTAATGAGGGTCATTTATTTGAACTGTCTAGTCTTTACTAAGGCTTTAAAAACTAATTATAATCAATGATTTTCGTTAACACTCAATTAATTTTAATGGGACAAATTCTATTTAACATGGTGAGTTTAAAATCAATTATAATTAAAGAAAGCTAATATTAAGTGTTTTAAACGTAATTGAAAATGTACTCATCAACCATGACTATTTCTAACAAGGAAATTGTATTTAGCTAAAAAAAATTGAAGAATCATATTAAATAATTTCTACAAATATTAGAATTCAAAGTGATATTAAACCTAATTTAAGATGAAGTTAGCGACATGAACAAAGAAAGAGATGGGTCACTAACACAAAAATTGCTTTTTACGTCTGTTATTTTGGGTTTTTTGTGTTTGTTTTAGGTATGACATCATATCGAGGGACATAATTTTATATCAGAGTGTATTATTCGATGTAAATTTATATCGGACACTTCCAATGACAAACATAGATTTATGTCGAACACGTCCAATGTTGGTTTCTTACAAGGACCGACATAAAAAGTTCTCCATGCAATAAAAAATTACAATGAAATGAACATTTCTAAACTTTACAGTTTTGTGTGTTTTTATCAAACGAAGGATTTTGACAAAGTTGAATAAGAGTTGGTGAATAGAGAAGTCAAACTTGGAACAAAGATTGGACCACTCAAGAAGAAGATTGAGTTGTACAGATTCAAGGACATTCAACATGAAGTTCTTTCTTTGCTTAAGTACCCTTGAACATGTACAACTCAATTTTTTCCCGAGTGGCTCAACTTCTCGCTTCAATTTTGACTTTTCTAATCACAAACTTTTCTTCAACTTTATTAGCAATCATTCATTTGATACGCAACACAAAAAACTGAAACACATTCAAAAATATCCATTTCATTGTAGTTTTTTTCATTGGTTAAAAAGATTAACCAAGGTGAGAACCGATGTTTGATTTTGACAAACATGGTATACAAAAAAAAATGGGATATTCATGCAAAGTTATGATTGAGTTCTCCAAAAAAACAATCACGATCACAAATAAAAATGAAAAAAATTTAGTAAACAAACATCAACCACAAAACCAATCACAACGATATTCCACATGAGATGCCCCGTCACTAAAGAAGAAGACTTGGTAAAAAGTACTACCAAACCATCACCATTTCGTCACAAGAGATGAAATCTTAAGTCGCAAGAGTGTTCCGATGTGTATTTATGTAGTGAGGATGAGGAAAAGAACCTTTGGATATAAACATAAAAAGAAATTTACATCACACCACTTATATACTAAATAAAAGAGATAATTTACATTGAGTAGTTCAATATCCAATGTAATTTATCTTATTTATGTTGACTCATAAGTTTTTCACTTATTTACAAAAATGTCATTTCATACTTTTAGGTCTATTATTTTTACTTCAAACAGAAATAAAGTTTTGTCGAAAACAATGTTTATGTTAATGGGTACTAAGATAAATATAAAGACAAATACATAATAAATATACATATACCAATATTTATCCTTATACCCCATTTAAAAAATTAAATATTAATCGTACATCCATTACACTTGGTTAATATAGAAATTATGTATTAAAATTAGAACGTATTCAAAAAGTATCTCCAAAAGACAGATTTATTCACGATATCTGATTAAAGCAAAGTGATGCGTAACTATTGATGAGATTTTCCAAGGGTGGGATAATTAATTATTTGAATGGTTACGTGGATTAAGGAGGACCTAGGTAGCTAAGTGCACATTTCCTTAGTCAAAGTTTGATTTGAATTAATGAACATTGTTATTCTATCACTAATCCCCGTCACGTGAAGGAAACAAGAACTGTTGGATTTGAACTTCCATTCTTAATAATCACCACAAATGTAGAACCGCATTAAAGAACACGAGACTTAACTTTTGATTTTTCTCACTACAAATGGGTTAGTGGTAGAGAGACCTTTCAAGTCGCGTTACTATCGTTAAAGAAGCCAAAATATTCTTATTAATCAGCCCCCCATTTCAAATAAATTACTTTTACAAAATATAAGAATCAACCCAACCTATGTGTTATATTAATATTAAAAGGGTTAAATACGTTTTTTGTCCCTTAAATTTTAATAAAATTTGAAATTAATCCCTCATGGAAATTTTTTACCAATTTAGTTTTTCATTTTTAGAAATGTGTGGATTTAGTCCTTTTAATCAAATTTTGTTAAATTTATTTAAAGTTTGAACGCATTTTATGATAATATTTGAGTTAGCATTGAAGCAAAAATGGGTCAAACGATGTAAACAATTCAAATAGTATCATAAAATGTGCTTGAATCGTCAGATAAACTTAATAAAATCTTGTTAAAAGGACTAAATTCACAAATATCTAAAGATGAAAGACTAAATGGATCAAAAATTTCGAAAAGGGACTAATTCCAAATTTTACTTAAATTTAAGGAACCAAAAACATATTTAACCCATATTAAAATAACAAAAATAAGTGGGTGATAATTATAATTAACCTACGAAATTAGCAATATATATTTTCTAATATAAAGTCAAAGCTAAACCAAAACTAACAATAACAGAGTCTAATTAACTAATAGTAACAGTGTTTTTGGTCTGATTATTCCACCATTGACGCTTGACCCTTGCTCCACAAAGTAACTCACATTGACCGCTTTATCCATATCGTTTGCCATAAAATGTAGTTAACTTTTTCATCTAGATCTCTGCAACTTCTTAATTACACCACGTAAGAGGTTTGAATCCTTTGATGAATCTAAATTGATGTTAGGGTTGAAGCAAATGAAGAGAAGGTTTTTGGGTGGAGAAAGGAACACGAAGAATGAAATGAATATTTGTCGGGAAACATTGCATTTGGTATTTATTTGCAGATGTCTGAGCTGGCCCTCCTTCCTTCTACGCAGCACTTCCCACAGGCCGCCACGTACCCTCCAACACTCACACCAAACTCTCTGTCCCTTCAACACGAATCAAACAAATTTATTGCCCCCAACTAACTCACGTCAACTTTCAAAAGTAAAATCGAAACTAAACCTTAATTACCACCATAATTTTACAGACACATCGTGTCTTAACTTCACTTCTTCTTTGCCTTCTTCTTATCTCAAATCATTGTTAGAGATTTTCGGACCCTTTGGATTCGCTTTGTGAATCTCATTCCCCATTCCCCACAACCCCATTTAAACCTAAGATTTTGTCATCACTTCACATTACATATCATCATCATCGTCACCACCGTCACGTTCCACCGCCACTCACCCCCTTTCCAAACTCTTAGCTTTAGATTCCTTTCCCCTTTCTAATGACACAATTCAACTCTCCAAACAACGCTTTAATCATGTCAAAACTCTAATAACCCCTGTTTCTCTGTCTTTTCCCTTTTATATCAATCACTCACACTTTGCACAAACTCACATACATATGGACCTCACCAACAACGCCAACGACACAGATTCTCAAACTCAAACCCCCCAACACCCCACCGCCACCACCACCACCAACGGATCCCTCAAGCGCCACCGCCCCACCACCGTTCCTCCGCCCTCACAACCACCGTCCGCGGTGGTTTTCTACAGGGAGTGCCTCAAAAACCACGCTGCCGGCATAGGTGGCCACGCGCTTGATGGATGCGGTGAGTTCATGCCCTCCTCTTCCTCCAATCCCACAGAACCGCGCTCGCTAACGTGCGCCGCCTGTGGATGCCACCGTAACTTCCACCGCCGTGACACACAGCACTATCAAAATAATCACTCCAACCCCAGGCCCAATTTCATAAGCTTCTACCACTCACCGCCGCCATCCCATCATGGCACGGGCCTGTGTACTAGCTCAAGCCCAGGACCGAGTCCAAGCCCAAGTCCGCTGTCAAGCCCAAGCCCGCCGCCTCTCTCCCACCGTTTCCCAGGTCCGAGACCGGTCCAGGGGCTCTTCGGCCAGGGAAGCGAGCATCACCACAGGAGTTTCAATCTCTCCGAGAGCCCCAGTGGAAAGAAGAGGTTCAGGACCAAGTTCAGCCAAGAGCAGAAGGAAAAGATGCAGAATTTCTCTGAGAGTTTGGGGTGGAGAATGCAGAAAGGGGATGAAGGGTTGGTGCAAGATTTCTGCAATGAGATTGGCGTTTCAAGAGGGGTCTTCAAGGTGTGGATGCACAACAATAAGAACAACAGCAGCAGGAAGAGATCGTTGGAGCCTGATGAAAAGATCAATGGCAATGCTTCTGATACACATAATAACAATCCTTACAACGATGACACTCATTGAGATTAATTAAGGTAGTTTTTTTTTTTTTTTTTTTTTTTTTTTTTTTTTTTTTTTTTTTTTTTTTTTTTTTTTTTTTTTTTTCTACTTTCATATTTCTGATCATGGGTCATAGTTAATCGTCTTAATTTTGATCCCTCGAGAAGCTTAGAATCAAGTAGAAAATTCAAAATGTGATAGCTTATGTTTGAATAATTATTTTTTGGGGTTATTATTTGAGGTGAGGGTGCAGAGAGATCTAGTTTTTTTTTTTTTTT
>Ga0214545_1000533_pt1 | contig 61504 bp, 37 predicted proteins | sample CNSS4metaG_FD_160064 | JGI IMG/M metagenome (GOLD analysis project Ga0214545, IMG submission 160064) | Root nodule microbial communities from cowpea collected in UCLA plant growth center, Los Angeles, California, USA - CNSS4 | ecosystem: Host-associated > Plants > Roots > Nodule | place: USA... | reverse complement strand
GTGGTAATTAAATGTTGGTTGGCCACCACCCATTTACCAATCTTCCAAGTTATTCAGTGTTCCTTTGCAACATTCCTTATAAGTTTTTTACACCACAGGAATGCAATTGTACATTGCTTGCTACATCCGAATGTTGCTATTATTGTGATTTTGCTAACATGAATAGAAATGTCCCCACAAACTGTTACATTATCAATGATAGTTAATTTGTGTGAGACCATCAAAGAATTTTCCTTCAAGCCTAATTATAGACATTAGACAGTAGAACTGGGAAGAGCCTAATTTGGTAACTAACTATAGACATTAGACAGTAGAACTAGGAAGTGCCTAATTTGGTTAACTGTTGACAAATATAATACAGAATCTTATTCATGTACACTAACACAAAAACTGTCATTAAGGTAAGTGAATTTATATTTTTGTAAATAATCAATATTTATGTTGACCTGTAAATGCCATACATAAAAAGAACTTTTAAAAACTTTTATTTCCATATGAGACTTAAATTTTCGAATGTTTAAAGTTCATCTTTGAAAGTCTTCTTATCACATGGCATCCATAATGAATTCTTAACTTCTATCAGTTGCATTCCTTCTGCCATTGATCCTTAAGGAAAAGCATAATTAATGTTGCAATAGAGTTAATGTCTGTTACATTTGTGTTCTTTTTGCTGCATCTCCTCATTGTTAATGCTGCTCTTCTAAAAGCAAATAAACAGTTGATTTTGCATTAAATTTTCAGTTTGTACAACAGTGAATAACAGCCACAATTTGTTTGTGTGAAAGATTTGAAATGTGATTAGTATGAAGTAATTTTTTCTGAAAAGTTCGGTTTATTATTATTAATATATATATATATATATATATATATATATATATTCTTTGGACCTATAGGATTATATTTTAAATAACATTTATTATTGAGTTTTTTATGTCAGTTTTACTGAAAATAATTCCAAAAATCTCAGGAATTTACATATATATATATATATATATAATTTTGGTTTGTTATCAATATTATGTAAAATTAAGATTAGTAACCCATTACATGTTAGGAAAGGAAAGTAAACCATCTCAACTCAATTTACACAATACTAAAAAAAGATAATATACGAGCAATTAATTTTTTTTCATGGTTAAAAAAAATAATGAATGAAGACTCTTAAGATGTATGTGATAAAGTTTAAGTAAGGAATGTATTAATTATTTAAAAATTCATTTATATTTTAATTCTATATTTATATATAAAATATCTTGTAATTGATAATATCGTTTGTTATAATTAAATAAAATTAAATGAGTATGCGTAAGCTTTTAAGTGGGTTTGTAAGTTATAATTAACAAATAAATAAACTTATTACTCATAAATCAATCTAATTAAGTCTATAAGTTTAACTCGAGTGACAAGTGAGTTACACTAAATTTCCCACTCAAATCAATTTAATTTATATTAAAGGTCTATTTTAAGCAAATAATATAATTATTTTTAGATTTTCTTTATTCTTTAGAATAAATTGTTGTTTAGGCTTTACTATTGTGAGCCAACAACTTCATTGGATCCCTTTATTTAACCGCAACTTGTTTTTATTTTCGCTTTTAACGGAGAAAAAGAATCTTCAGAAAATATTTAATCACAAATTCAGAAAAAAAAAATTAATAATAAAAGAATCCCTCGTTTTCAACCCGTGCGTTTTTCAATTATTCGACAACACCCAATAAGAAGCTTCCACGTGTTTCATGCCAAAACACACATGTCGTCTTTCTACTCAACTTCTACCTACCGTGGTGCTTGTTGCACCGTATAATCCCTCACTTCAGAAAAATAAATAATTATGTTGTTCATAAATTTTAAGACATATCAATTATAAAAAAAACTAGCTTTAATATTTTTTACATTAATATGTACCATGAAAACATGTTCCTCTTTAAATAGGCACTCCATTTAGTTAGTTCTTAAAAATACTTATAAACACTAAACTTTCAAGTTGTTATTGTTATTAAGCAAAGAGCAAGTAACTTTAATTTCTCAAAGTAAATAAAATATTTACAAATTTAATTTGTTAACATGAGTAATTGATATTTAGGGATACAAAACTCATTAAATTAAAAGAAAATAGAAAAATAGATCTACAAAAAAAAAAAAATCACAATGTAAAACGAAGTACAAAGCATTGTCATTTAAGCATAAAGACTTCGATCTTAGAATAAAGGCTGTTTTTTTAGAATAATGAAGATTGATTGATAGATAGGACGATTCGTTTGCTTTTCTTTAAAAAATAATAATTAAAAGACATATTTAATTTCTATTATTACACAAACTTAAAAAACAAAATCTAAAAGTATAGTATCAATATCTTTTGGTAAGAAATGAAACCAAAAAAAAAAAGCCTTAAATAATGTTATGGAAAAGTCAACTTTTAAAATTTAAAAAAGAAATTTTCATTGTATATTAAGAAATTAAAGAACCGCATTAACTTAAGTATACATTTAAACATTTATTAAACTGACACCTATATATCTTTCGGAAATTTTGTGTAATATTATATTCTGGTACAAATATTTCCAAAAAATTATAGGAAAAAGTATTAAATAAAAATTAATATATTTAATGTCATTAAAATATAAAAAATATTTAAAACTTACCTTGCAAAATAAATGAAAAAGGTTAAATGATTTATAAGTATTAATTTATGAAATTCCATTTTTTGAATTTTCGAAATAGACGAAAGCAAATAAAAGAGCAATAATGCATTACAATTAAAAAAAAATAGAAGATATGTTTGTCCTGCAGAGTAATTCATTGCGGCATTACCTTGTGCTTCCCGGTGGAGACTCGCCAGCGAACTGTGACCGTTGATGGAATTGATGTTTTGTGGAGCGTCAGATGAAAGGGGCAAAGCGATCTGGCCGTTCAATATTTACAACTAAATTGAATTTTCAAAAGCTTCGAAGAGAGAGGGAGTGTGTGTGTTAGTGTTGCGTTTTCTTCTTCCTCTCTTCTCCTTCTCTGCTTCTTCCTCCTCCTTCAAATCTCACTCCTCTTCTTCTTCTTCGCTTTCTTTCTCTATAATTTCTGCAACTTCCTTATCTCTCTTCAGCTCCGTTTCCTCGTGCGCCGCGTTTGGATCCACGCGCCTCTCAATTTCGCCACACTCGCAGCAATCAATCCCGAGCTGCGCAATCCGCGCACGGTGTTCGAATTCGAGCTGCGTTTCCAAGTTATCGAAGCTTTGTTTCGTTCTATAGCCGTAATCCTAGGTCCTTTTCGGCGGAATTCGGGAATCGCTGTGAGAGTGTTCGGATTTTTTGTTTTGCTTCGCTTGCCATGGGGGAAGGCGAAGGAGGAGATTTCGCTCCGAAGAATGCGTTGTCGTCGGAAGTTGTTCCTCCGCCGGTAACGTCTACGGCGGCGCTGGAAGTTCCGGCGAAGAAGCTGGCGCGGCAGCTTGATTTCACTGGCGCGCCGGAGCATCCCCAGCAGCAGCCGGTGGCGGTGTTACCGTTGCCGCCGCAGGCGCCTCATTCGAGGATTGGGTGAGTTTGTTCAAACTATATCCTTTTTAAATGATTTGCTGTATTTTTCTGTTTTGAATTTTGATGTCTGAAGTGGAATTTGTATAGTGTGCTTCTTAGGAACACATCAAAATCCGTGTATTGGATGCTCATGCAATGGAGATTTTTGTTTTAGTTTTAAAAGTAGTGTTTGACAGTCATTTTATAACGGGAGTCACTGTTTTGTTCGGAGGATTTTAGTTCTTGTGGGAGCTGAGCTTTTAATGTATATGGCATGCCTTGGTTTTCTAGTAGAAAATGGAAAATTTTATCCATCATTTCCGTTATTTCTTACTTTACCCAGATTCTCATGTTTTCATTAGTTTGCTGTAACTGCGGTTTGTTCTTCCACTGGGAATAAGATGGTAGGAGGTTTAAATTGTTTTGAGTGTCTCACATTAGTAAGGAACTTTAGAACTGTAGACTTTCGTGCTAACACAACTTATGAAGTTGTTTATAGTAATTTCAATTCCCGTTTGAGCTTTTAATGGTTTGGTACGGTTATAAGATGCAAGTATTATAAATTTATTGTTATCATAATGACACGTGTATACTCAATAAGACACAGTTGTGATGTGGAGGAGGAGATATGAATTTTGTTACAAAGTTGGATATGGATATAATAGGATACAACGTAATGCATACTTATCAAAACTGATATGTATCATCTTATAAAATATCAAAAAAACAAATGAAAGTACCACAGTTAGAAGTTGGAGTGGTACCTTTGAGGAAAATATGGTAGAAGCACGCATAAGATGGTTGGGACACGAGAGAGGAACGATGGAAGCCTTAGTTAGAAGAGTGACCAATTGGTGCAATGCTAAAGTTGTGTCATGGTGACCAATTGGTCATGGATTCAAATCCAGGAAAACCTCTTGGCATAAGCAAGGGTAATGTTACATATCATGTCCCTCTCCCATACCTTCACGTAACTAGGAGACTTTTAGGACTGAGGTATCCTAACATACATCAATCTATGTCTGGCTATTTTTTTCCAAAGTATTATCTTGAACAATGTGAATGATCTGGATTTTTCTAAAAAGAATTTTCTCATGCTATGTGAATGTTCTTCACTCTGTTCTTCTCACAATTGTAAGGCTTACATTTTCTGAAGTTACTGCTACATGTAAAACAGGCATTTCCTAGTTATAGTATTTTGAAGTTTTGGTTGAATGGTACATGATAACTCTGAATGTGATATTGTCTATATGTTTTGATCTTCAGTTAACTAACCTATACTTTTTCAGGAAACCAGAATCTCCAAAATCTAGATCAAGACCTAACTTTGAAATGAAAGACGCTACACCCAAGAAGCAAAAGCAGTGCAATTGTAAACACTCTAAATGCTTAAAGCTGTAAGCAAAACTCTCTCTCAGTGTCTGGATATGTGCGTTGTCATACTCTAAAGTTTGCACAAACTCATGGAGTCTCTGCAGACTCGATATGTGAACTCATGATAGTTGACCTAATTATAAAAATAATACTAAAAACCTTATAAATTACATATACATGCACATAATATTTGTAACACAATAATAATTCAACATTTCAACTCTAAACACAGTATGTAGTCTTGATGCTGTTCATAATATATTAGTAACTTGTATTCTCAAAGTTATTTTCCTTTTTTTATATCAACGAAAAAGGAATTTTCATAAATGACTTATCATTTGTTTATTATTATTTTTTTTTGTTATGGTTTCGGCCCAAAATCAATACCTGTGTTTTACTTATTTTACTTAATAAATTTGATTTTTTTGGTTGCTGGTTAAGTTGTCTCATTAAGACTCAGCTATTTTGCTCCATTTTGTTCTCCTTTCCCAGTTTTTTCTCCCATTGATTTTGTTTTTTGGAAATTTTCTCTGATGTTTGAACTATTAAGTGCATATAGGAAGGTGAAATCAGTTTGGTGTGTTTGAAGGCAAATTTAAAGTGTTAACCTAAGCAACTCAGTGAATTGGGTACTATAAACTAACTGGGTGAACTTGAGACAATCAGCTGTGGGAGTATGCATTCAGTTATTGGAATTAACTTTCTCTTTCAATAATATTGAATACATACAAAATTTCAAGGAAAATGAAAATATCACTCCTGGCCAGGAAACAAATTGGAAAAATGTTTTTATTCTGTCTCATCAAATTCCTTATTACATATGCATGGGTAGTTCTATGATGATGTCATTGGTTCCATCACCAAAGTTAAGTTGAGCCATTGTGGTGCAGCAATATATTTTTATTTGGAAAGAATCTGAAAGGGTATTATGTAAAAAAAAAAAATACTGTCGTCAGTAATTTTTTTCCTTCAACAGAAGACATTTTGTTGTTGCAACTTACTGTTTGCACTATGAAGCTAATTTTTGAAGTATTTTGAGCAGGTATTGTGAATGTTTTGCATCAGGAATATATTGTGATGGTTGCAACTGTGTAAATTGTTTCAACAATGTTGAAAACGAAGCTGCTAGAAGAGAAGCTGTTGAAGCTACCTTGGAGCGCAATCCAAATGCATTTAGGCCCAAAATTGCTAGTAGCCCTCATGGAACACGTGATAGCAGGGTGCTTAGTTCTAACTTTTTGTGACTAGTAGTGTTGGATTTACTGTTTTATTGTTTGGATGATGACATCAGTTAGATATAGTGCTTATACTGATCATAAAAGTTTCAACTATTTTTTTTTTGGGGGGATACTATGATGAATTGTGTTCTGATAATGTCAGACATTGATTGTTCTTGAACTATCTGTTTCTTTCTGTTCATTGTGGAATTTTATGAAAAAGGGATATTTTCTGCGTGTAATGGGAGATCACTTTCTCCGTGTGATTTTTTCCCATAGTGAAGTAAAAGCATGCTATTGCTATTTCGGTTAGGTGCAGCATTCCATAATTGATAATCATTGATTTAAGCCTTTTGCCTACGAGTGAAAAATCAATTTTCTGTTGGCTCATGGCCATTGCTCTGTTGAATTTTATTTTTTGAAGTTATAATTTTGATCAATTATCCTTTTGTCAATGTATCAAAAATAATTTTCTTGATGAAAAAAATTCATTTTGTTTTTTACTTTCCTTATTTACATCTGCTTTCTGTAGCAACTCAAGGATATAAAGTAAATATAAAATGCTACAATCTGCTTAGAATTTCAAAAGTAACTCAGTTAAATATATATTTGTTTTTTCAATCATGTTTATATGCAGTATGTCTTAACAAGTAGTTGGAATTTTCATGGTATATTTTTATGGAAAGGCAGGAGCTTACCATTAAATTACTTGGCAAGTGCCTTGATTTATGCTCTACATAAATGGTAAATAAAGGTTTTTGGACTTTAATATTCCTTGTGGAAGAAGAACGTTTTGAAACTTGAACATCTTTATTGTATTTTATACTTTAAAAAAATGGTTTTTGTTGTCTTGACTATCTGACTGAAAATATATGTAGGAGGAAGCCGGGGAAGTTTTAATATTAGGAAAACATAACAAGGGGTGTCATTGTAAAAAGTCTGGGTGCCTCAAGAAGTACTGTGAATGCTTTCAAGCCAACATTCTTTGTTCTGAAAATTGCAAATGCATGGACTGCAAGAATTTTGAGGGAAGTGAAGAAAGGCAGGCTTTGTTTCATGGAGATCAAAATAACATGGCATATATTCAGCAAGCGGCAAATGCTGCCATAACTGGAGCTATTGGTTCCTCTGGCTATTCATCACCTCCGGTATCCAAGAAAAGAAAAGGTCAGGAACTCTTCTTTTGGCCTACAGCCAAGGATCCATCAATTAGCAAGTTGGGACAACAGGTAAAACTTGCTCATAGCATAATTCATACTAGCATAGGGGTTTATTTTAAATCAAGTGATTGATTAATTCAGTGAAATAGAGATCAGTTAGTTCAGTAAACAACTATTTTTAGTCACATAGATAACTATGTTCTTGTTAGGAGTTGGTATCATTATCATTTGATTTAAAGGATGCATTTAAGCTTGAACTTCTAAATTGAACTCAGCTCCCTTTATTTAAATTGGATAGAATAGAGACAATTAAGTTGAAGGCCTTGATGACGTGTACTGCAATCTTTAGTGAATGTTATCATTAATTCAGTATGATTAATGGGCACTTTTTATTTCTGAACTTGAGTACACTTTCAACACTTTTACAATGCCCGCCAGGTAAACCATGTTAGAGGTCCAGCACCTTCCTCATCTTTGTCACCTGTCTCAGGCGCTCGTGTTGGAACTGCAACATTAGGTCCTTCAAAATTTATGTACAGGTAATGTTGGATACCTATTTGAAATGATGATGAGTTTACTACACTTAATTACTGACTTGATTATTGTTAAAGGTCTCTTTTAGCAGACATTATTCAACCACAGCACCTCAAGGAGCTATGCTCAGTTCTGGTGCTAGTATCAGGACAAGCTGCAAAGACACTTACAGGTAAATTGACAATCTACATCACCAGTCACCATTGTTGCTATTGATCTGTGAACGTCCATGATGTTTTCCTCATTCTTCATTGTACGAGAGGGTGTGATAAAATTTGTCTCAATTGTACCGTGGAGAATATAAATTGACATTATCAACATCATACAAGGATTAATGTTTGTTGAAAGTATAGGGTTTGGGCATAGAGGGAGGACAAGGAGATTCGGAGTCTCCTTGGACAGGCTTTTCTCCATTAACACTTTTAACAGAAACAAAATTAGAAGAAAAATTGAAATTAGCTTCTGCACAAGTTAATTTGTAAAAAAGTTTTTCTAAAAGTTCGTCCAAATAGACTCTATATACTTTGAATTTGATATTAACATGTATTACAGTGTGATACACAGCACTAACTACTAACCTTTATTCATACCAATACTAGATCATAATTCTAACTAAATAAGGAAAAATACCATGAGATAATAAGGAGCTATGAAACCAAAGAAATAGGGAGTGTAATCTTGACTAGTCCTACCAGATAATACCTATGATGCTCTAAATTATTCTAAAGATATAATCAAGATACTATTACATATTCTAATAACATTTATCCTAATTGTTTTAATTACGTGATAATACACAACATGTAATTTCTTTATTTACATTCTTTCTAACTTGGCTCATCAAGGATTCACTTTAACTAAATAACTCAAACTCTACTTTGTTCATTAGGATAACAGTCGAAATTGAAGTTCATTTTGGAAAGTTAATGACATTTGTCCATCTCACGTTTGTCATTCTGTACAACAATAATGAGGAAGCAATTCATGAAACACTGCTGCTATAGGGTCCGTGGGACATTTTGTATTAAATTTTTGGGGTACTACCTCCTAGGTTTATTTTCATCTGATGATTTTTATTACATATCAAGTGACTTCCCCCTTGTTAATGTTTACACATCAATAGTTACTTTTTTCTCATCAATTATTGTTATTATTATGATCAGACCAGAAAAATTTAATGGAAAAGCATGCAGAAGATCAGACAGAAACTTCCCTTGCTTCGTCAAGTCAAGACCAATTACCACCAAGTCAAAAGGAAGGTCATGTTGAGAAGACTGTGGCTGATGATTGTTCGAGTGCAAACCAAACAGATAAAATCAGCCCAGATGATTCCAGTTCAGATGGTGCTGATGTCCCAAAAGGGAGGCCAATGTCTCCTGGGACTTTAGCCTTGATGTGTGATGAGCAAGATACAATGTTCATGACAGCCGCCTCCCCTATTGGGCCAATGGCTCATGCTTGCAATACATCTTCACAATTTCCTTATGGACAAGGAATGACAGAGGTCTATGCTGAGCAAGAAAGGATTGTATTAACAAAGTTTAGGGATTTCCTCAATAGGGTTATAACTATGGGAGAAATAAATGGCAAGTTAATACTTTCCTTCTTTCGTTATAATTTTACTTTTGTTAACATTCTTAAAATCCCTTGGTGTTGGCTTTGGCAAGAAGATCGTCACCTTTCCATTGTGACAATTAAATTATTATGCTTTACATGGCTGTCATTTCAAATGGTTCAGAAATTTCTGATGCCACCAATCTAACATTACATATTGGGGGCTTGACTTTGGTATTAAATACATTACCGTATGGTATGACTGTCTTATAATTTCATTACCTGCTTTATTGGTAAAAATGACTAATTTATAAATTCTCATTTTCAGAAACAAAGTGTTCTTCGTTGGCCAGAAATGAATTAGAGAATCAAAAGGACCCAATCATCAATGGCGTAGGAAATGCCAATTCAGTGATAGTGCGTCAGCATGGAGCCAGTAGCAACGGTGTTACTAAACCTGCTGTTTCACCTTTGGCAACAACTTCGACACGTATGATCCCTGGCAATATTTCTGAAAATGGGGAATCTAAGGTCAAGATCGAAAAAGATATATGAAAATAACCTAACTTAGAAGGATGCGCACACACATGATTGAAAGAAGAAATGAAAATGTCTTTAAGGTATGCTAGAACTTCTCTGTAATATAAATTATAAACGCATTCTCATTCTTCATTTTCTGCCTCATCCGAAAGGTCCGCTAAGCATACAGGCCCCACCATTAGCTCATGTAGGATCAATTTTTTTTTTCTTATCTATTTTCTTGTCCTCCTTTGGTCATTCATAGATATCTAAATTAATTTTTCAGCTTCAACATTGCTTTATCGCGATGCTTGTAAATTGCTGAGGTATAAGTTCATAAAGTATATCATCGCTTAGATTTTTCGTTGAATGACTTCCATAGCTTGTAATTTAAATATACATTTTTATTCAGGGATTTTTCAATGTCTCCCTTTTCCTCTACTTTGTCCATTACTATGTCCTCTGGATTGACAGCAATATTTCAGGCTGAATTAAGCTTGTGTAATAATTCAATAAGTTGATGCTGACTTTGGCTAAGCCATTGAGTGTTTAAATATGTTAGAATTTTATATTTGTGTTGTATACGATTTCGAAGAGCTTAATTGCTTGGTTATGTATTATCCATCATGTTCATTATTTTCAAATTTAGTATTCCATCATGTGTTTCGAATCCCTCTTTCTTAAATTCTTGCTTTCGGTGTTATTGAAGCCAGCTCGAAGCTTTTTCCACGTTTTTCCTTCTTTTTAATTTTTCCACCTCAATCCAAACAAAAATGGATGCAAAAAGAGTTTAAAGGTGTATTTATCTTCAACGATGAAAAGAAACACAGAAAACCAAAAAGAAAGAAATGTAAAATCACAAGAAAAAAAGAGACAAATCCTCACCTAAAACTTTCTGCTGCAATTTGTGAAGAAAAGTAAATTGTTTATTAACTTTTACATATAAACAAGTTTCATAATCAATTAAAGAAGAGAATTAATCAGTTAAGGGTAAGTAAAATATAATCAAATATTTATTCTTTTATTTTAACATATTAAATAATTAAAGTATATAAATGTAAATGATATACTTATAAATATATTTTATTATATTATAATAACATGATAAAATTAAAATAATTAATCAAATCATTTTAATATTTTGTTAATATGTTTTATATTCAAAAATAATTAATTAGAATAAATAAATAAATTTAAATTTTGATGAATTGTTTTAATATCTTTAGAATATATTTATGCATAACTATATTTATTTTATCGCATTAACAAAATCTACTGCAAACTTTTCATTTACTCTCGCTCAATTCAAACAATCATATTTTAGATTCTCTTTCTTCTTCTTTTTTCACTGAGTTCAATATATATAAAGTTTACATTTTTGATATATTTCTTTTTTGTGAAAACTGATATTGAAAAATTAATTTGGAAATTTTTTAATTTTTAAAAATATTTTTTCTAGACAAGTTCAGGAAGAAAAAATAGTTTAAATAAGAAAATCAATTTTAAAACATGCAGTTATATGTTTAAAATTTTCGGTAAGAGAAAAAGATTTCAAACGTGAGCTTAATTAATTAAATGCAATCTTTTAATTCATTTGATTCTGACTGCGAAAATATTTTTTTCTTAAGGTTCGGGCAGAAACATAGAAACTTATTGACTTTGTTATCTTTAAATTCAGTGCACATAAATTAAACCATACGTAATGAAAATAAATATTATATTGAAACTAGAAAATCCCTTTATTTAATATATTGATATTTTTTTGGTCTACACCACTAATAATAAACATAAATATTAAATAACATTGAAAAAATAATAATTCAAATTTAATATTGTGTTTGAATGATAAATTTTAATAAATTAATCTAATTTTTTGAATTTTAAAACTAAAGCATCTCAACATGCAAAAAACAGTAACATTCAATTTTCACAAAAATAATGTTATACCAAATTCTATTACAAGCTTTCTTTAATACTCATCTAAAATCCACGTTTACATCTGAAACCGTGTAAAGGGCGCAAAAATAACAGATAGTATGCTAAAACTCGTAGCAAATCCAAACAAGCTTGTAGCTTAATATGTTCAGTCAAGACGCATTAACTTCAAGAAAATCTGTAAAATTTTCTTTTTGCAAAACCAATTTTACCATATTATTTAAACTGGGAAGAAGAAAGCAAATTTTATTATCTTTTACATTTTCTATGGTAGAAGGAACATTCAACATGCTGGAACACTTAGGCTTTATCATAGACGCCCCAGTAGCTTTGGAGTAGATGAAGCAGGTGCACTCTGCAACCAATACAAAATACCAAGTCAAGCACTTCATCTTGTAATCAATGCAATGCAGAGATTTCTATGATAAGAAACACAATCTTATTCCTATATCATTATAACTACTAAAAATACTAGTTTATTGAAATCATTGAAACTTTCCCATGTTCCCTGAACATGTTTGAATAATCAAGGACTGAATCATACACATTACTAAAGCTGAATTTCAAGAAATTTGAACAGAGAATGAAGAAACAGCATCTTACCAAAGGAATGCCTTTGACTGCTCTTTCTTCCAAATACTTTGAGGGTTTAAAGAAGTTACCATATAACTGTGTCCACTTTTTTAGACTGGTATAGATATGATTACCCCCAACCAAATCTGCCCAGAAAACAATGCCACCCCTGCAGAAAAACGAGTGATTGCAAAGAGAGAAAGTTAAACAGCAAAGCAGAATGATAAAAACACAGGTGTAATTGGAAAAAAAAGGAAATCCAACCGGTAATTGGGGAAGCTCATTCCAAGAACAGATGCAATGTCAAGATCTGATGCTCGAATAGCAACTCCATCTTCTAAAACACGGCATGCCTCATTCACTACTGGAAAGAGAATCATCTCCACGATCTCTTGGTCAGTAACAGATATAGGCTGCAAATAAAACAAATACTATTAGCTCTTCTTCACACAGTTACAGACAAATATCTATTTTCCATGAACTGAGAGAGAGGGAACTTAAGACTAAACCAACGCATGGAAAGCAATTATGTCAACTTCAATGCAATGTTAACATAAATGGGAGATGTACTATTTGCTAATATGACTCTGTCACATAAAACAACCTTTCCATTGGGCATAATATTGCAGATTCTTCTAGATTCCTCTATGATTGGTTGTATTGAAGGATCAGGTTTTGGCTTGCTACCCTTTTCATAAATGTAGTAACCTCTGCCATTGTTTTTGCCTGGTAGGACAGACATAGCAAAGGTAAGAAATCATTGATTATGTTCACACAAAATGTTCCCTGTACAAAGAAAGTATGAATTATTAAAAGGAAATTGATCCGTTATTACCATTTCGCCCAGATTTCATCATAAGATCAAGCAATGGAGAATTAAATACGCGATCAGAAAAAGCATCTGCAAATACTTTGGATGTAGCAAAAGAAACTCCATAGCCAGCCAAGTCCGCAAGCCTGCAAATCACAGAAAGATTGACTTCATACTATGGAACCACAGTGAAATATTGAATGCTTTGGTTCTCACATACCCAAATAAACCATTCACTTTTTCTTTCATACAAGTCCTTAATTTTAGCAGTGTTGGTGACTTGAGATTTAAATGCATGTTTCAAAATGCAACATTGACTTGAAACAGTTTCTATAACATAGGATTCGGGGCAAACCATTAATATCAATTAACAAATCAATGAAAGTGTAAAATTTTTATCAACATATCTCTTGGAAAATACAGAAGTAGTAAGAGAAGAGGATTACTGGAAAGGACCGATGGGAAAGCCAAAGTCGCGTATCAATCTGTCAATTCTGTAAACATCCACACCCAAGTTGACCAACAAACTGGCAGCCTGTGAATATGGGAAGAATGTTTTATTCACTGCAAAGCCGGTACAGTTACCCACCACAACGGGAGCCTTCTTTATGATTTTACCAACAGTTATCAGATCAAGAATCACTTGTGGGGAAGTTTTATCGGTTCGTATAATCTCCAAAAGAGGCATGATGTGAGCAGGACTGTATATCAAAGAAATGAAATTAGAAAGCATCCATAAAGAAGATAATAGAAAATAGCCAGTTTTAATTGGGATAGGCCTCAGAAAACAAATTTAAAGATAAGAAATACATAACAAAACCAAATTCATCAAGAAACTAGCCTATTGACAGGTCTAATTTCTTTGAAATATAGGAATGAATTACTTCTTCTGTCTGTTTTCTTCTGACTAAATAAATCATAGAGCCTAGTTCTGAAAAACATAGTTTCTTTTTCATTCACATTAATGCAAGAAATAGATTACCGGAGCTAAAAAAACGTATAACTATAACCCAAAAGTTTAGAATGGAACTTATGTGGCTTCACTATATAGAGCTTATAGTTAAATAGAACTCTTTTAAAATCAACCAGCAATAATATGATCTCGTGTTAAATGAAGATAACAAGAAATAGGAGATACATAACCTGAAAAAATGAGCACCCGCAATGCGATCTTGAGAGCTGGTCTTTTTACCAACAAGATTAAGGTCAATAGTTGATGTGTTTGATGCTAAAATGCAGTGTGGAGGACAGATCTTCTCAAGATCACTAAATATGGTTTGTTTGAGACTGACATTTTCAATTACAGCCTACAGAGAGAGAAAACTATTGCTATTTAAATTTGAACAGACAACAGTATCAGCAAAGAAATGTTCCATTACATATATCCTCTGCTGAATGTTGTTACATATTTTCACTGTTTGAAAAGTATTCAGTGCCATGAAACTGAGGAATTGAACTCAAGAGTAAATGTAATACAAAAAACACTTTGCCAAGTTCTTGAAAGGATCCAAAATTCAAAACCATGTCACCTATTTTCTAAGTACAACAAAAATACTTCAGGCAACCAACCTCAATAACCAAGTCCACATCTTTAAATTCTGTGTAATCCAGAACGCCTTGAAGCAGTGACAGTGCAGCATCTGCCTTCTGTTTCGTCAACTTTCCTCTTCTTGCTAAGCCATTAACATTTCCTGTCAAGCAAAATGAAACAAACGCAAATTCAAAAAATGTTACAAGATTATCACATGTTTCAAGGATGAGACCGAGAGTGGTTTACACTTTTCATAAAGGCCTAGCATATCGTTAAAATGATTACAAAAGAGAAAATCTTCCTTCAGAAAACCATACCACCAAAGTAGTAACAACTCCTTCAAATATGACAAATAATAGATATACAGCAAAGAACATTAATCCATTAACATCTATTTTAATAGCAATTAGATAAACTAATCAATGTCCTGAAAATGTACTATTGATGAGATACATATTAAACCAACCATTTGATAGCAGGTGCATGTTAAAAATGTCCAAAACTAATTCTGCTGAGCATGATATTTGTATATAAAAGTCCCTGACTATGGAAGACACTACTCATAGCAACTGAACAACTTGTTATTAACATCAACCAATTAACAATTGGTCTTCAGCATCCAACTATCCCTACTTAACCAAATGATCACCTGAATCATATCATTCTTAACTCACCCACATAACTAGAATAGTTACCTTCTATTGTTTTTATTCCCTTCGTAAGAAATTCAGAATTGATTTCCTTGAGAAAGACACGAATGTTGCCAAGTAGAAGAGCAGTAGCAATACCAGATCCCATTAGACCTCCTCCAATAACAGCAGCTTTTTTAACATTTCTTGGCTTAAGGCCGATATCAGTTACACCAGGCACCTGCCAAAACATAGTTAATGAATGGTGAATACATTATAAACCTGAGTAACATATCAGTTGTTTCCTCAAGTTTAGCCAATATACAATGAGAAATCCATATTAAAAACCAAACCCACAAAGTTCATATCTAAGCATGTACCTTTGTTATAGCCCGCTGAGCAAAGAAGATGTTAATTAAACCTTTTGATGTGTCCGACACAACTAATTTCTTGAAAACTTCTGCCTCCTGTAATTAGAATTAATTATTAGCTCTGAATGATCCTAAAACTACATCTATCTCTGACTAGAAATTAATGAGAAGAAACTGAGTCAATAAAAATGGAAGGAAGAAAACACATGTTTCCTTCTGAACAAAGCCTATATCTTAGAACTAATATTACCTTTAGCACACCACTATAGCCACCATGAACTATTCCATGTTCAATCACATCTACGCAAGCCTGTTGCTGAGGCAAATGTGGAGCAGTCTTCTTGACATGTTGCCTGGCAGTTCCCAACACCTTGCGTGCTTCAGACAGGGAACCAATTTTGTCTGTCCTATGAAGTGAACGAACCCAAGGTTTGCGCCTCTCTCCTATTTCAAGAGCCCACAACCTAGATACCTTTAGTAACTCCTCAGATGACACAATAGAATCAATAAGTCCTAATTTCCTCCCTTCTTCCGACGTAATAGGTTTAGATGTCTGCAAGAAAAGCAACATCAAAATTAACATATTTGTTTCTGCATCACAAATAAGCACAGCAATGAAGATCCCAGAGTATTACAAACATAGAGTTGTTCCTCTCTAACTATTCTTCCAAATTCTAAACTCATCAAATTTAGTGTGTGCAATTATTTTTGGCACTTTGCTAACAAAAATTTCCAGTTTTCCCACTTTTTTCTTTTCCTTTTCTTTTTACATTTCACAAATCACTAAACAAGTTTTGGGGTTCATCTACCATGGTCAAAAGTGCAGTGGGAACACAAACAAACGAAGACAATGGTCGGTGTCTTACCAGCATCATTTCAACAGCTTTAGACAGCCCAATAAGCCTTGGAAGACGTTGTGTTCCTTAAAAATTACAAATTTTGTTAATATTGTTTTCAGCAAGTGCTACTAAATGATGAAAAGTTCATCACTCCTGATCCAGATTACTGAATATACATGCAAGCAAATCTTGATTACCTCCAAATCCAGGAATAATACCAAGAGTCAGCTCTGGTAGACCCAATTGAGCTCTCGGAGCCGCAATACGTGCATGGCATCCCTACACAACGAAAAGTTGTTACAGTTCATGCACTATGAAGACACTTTGACAACAATTCCTATTTAAAGGAACAGCTCCTCAACTAGGAAAAACTAACCATAGCCAGTTCTAATCCGCCTCCAAGAGCAAGCCCCTCTACTGCTGCAACAACAGGCTTCTTGGAATCTGAATTTGTGAATTATATAATTAATAATACTGAAAAAGTAACATTTACAGAAGCACCAAGAAAATGTCTCCATCAAGGTAAGCCCAAACTAAAAGAATTGTTACAAGTTAGAACCTTCAATCGCATTGACCACTAGTTCCACGGAGACATCAGGGAGATGCGAGGAATCCCCTGCCAAGAAAAAACATCAAATACAGTTAATTCAAAGTTCAAAAACTTTCAAGACTCATAATAAACCGTAAATGATCTAAATTTTGTAATTTGTACTGTATCCATCCCAATTTTACAAAACGGATGTGTGATCATACATCATATCTTACCGGTATCGTGAACTTTCTTCATAACACTGATATCAAAGCCACCAGAAAATCTCCCACCTTTACCTGAAATTAAGAGGGAAACAAGATGAAATAATCACACATGCAAAATTCCTTACTTGAACAAAGAATTGTATAAAGCAACGGCAGCATCATCGTAAAATTAAACCCAAAAATCATCACACATGTACGATACAAATAACCCTATACAGTTACCAGTCAAAACTATAGCTTTCACATCATTCCTTCTAGCTGCCTCATCAAATCTATCTTTCAACCCCATGATAACTGATCAAAACAATCAAAACATCACACATAACAAATTCATGAAATAAATAAAAACAAGAAAGAAAAACAAGAATTGCCAAAGAATGAAGAATTGGTGAATCAAGCTTACTTGGTATGGCCAAGGCATTGACGGGTGGGTTGCCCATAGTGATGACAGCAACCCCATCAGCTCCAACCTCAAAATCAACCTTAGGCAACGCCATCTCTGAGAGAAACAAGTCCCAAGTTCCTTCCTTTTCGAATCAAGTTGTATTTTTTCACATGAAACTGACAGAATACAAGATGGGTTTAAGAAGGATAAGGCCAAAGACTGTAATGGAAATGCCAATCGATATAACGTGTTAACAAAAAATAATATTCTTTCACACACTTTTGGTATCTTCTTAGACGAATTATTTATTTAATCATTAAACATAGATTACATTACCACAGAAGTTGCATAAATTTTGAAACTTTTAACTAAATTAACAGCCATGTCATTTTTCAGAGACATTTTTAATATTTTTAATTTGTTTCTGGAAATCAATGTAAGAGTATAATACAATTATAGAGACTTGAATAGTATTATATTCATTATACATTAAAACATTTTTAATTGTAGTTCATGCTTCACGTTGCTATTTTTTTCATAAAGTAAAGACAGTATATAAGCGATAGAATAATTAGTTGAAACCACTAATTGTAATGATGTAATCATTTTTCGTAAAATGAAACATGAACAAGGTAAGAAGAATTTTGTACTAAATGGTAGAAATTGAATATATTATTTTCACATGGTAACTAAGATATCTAATCACAATAACACTAATCATCATTATCTTCTTTTTATATTTATAAATTTTAATGAATACAAAAAAAAAACATACATTAAAAAAAACGTGTTACACATATTGTTTCAGCACACTTTCATAAATAAAACAGTGTTGACTTCTCACCGACCAAGTCAGAAGAATGTGTTATGTAAAAAAACAAAAAAGACGGAAAAAAATTGTTTAACGATCACACACAAGCACCCCCATGGTAAGTTCGTGAAACCGCGAAATATTATTTGTTGAAGCTCACACAATTGATGATCATATAATATACGACCGTTGATTTGAACAGACACATTTCTTAACCGCACAATGCCAACTGTAGGAAAAAGTTGTTAAATAAAGGGAATAAAACTTTTTTTGAGTTCAGATTTTTAATTATTTTTTTTATAATATGTTAAAGATTAAAAATACATTATATTAATATTTTAAATATTTTTTTAAGATATTTTAAAATGTAAAAATTAGTAATATTGATATATTATAAAAATATAATAGAAAAATAGTAAAAAAATTTTAACAGAAAATTCAAATTTCCTTTTTTTTATACTTTTATTTCAGATAAAAAAGGTTATGTGATAAATAATTTTGAATTTCTATTATAATGATGTTTCTCTAGCACTCCCAACCCTCCTAACATACTTAATAACAATTAATTATAAGTAATAAATTATTTTCATAGTTAGTGGAAGCCAAAAGTGAACATATTTTAATAAGTATTAATTTTGAAAAGAAAAAAATGGCTATGATTCTCTTACAAGATTCCACATCCCCTAATTAAAAATTATTCATTAACTAACACTGTCACGATCTGATTAACATTTCCAAAATTTCATCGCCAAATCACGTTGTTTGTGTCGGGTTTAATTGTTTCATAAGCTAAATTAAAATATTTTAAAATATGTACTTCAACAAAAATATTACTATAAAAAATCCTTTTGTTATGATATCTTATCATTATGTACTTTGTTATTTTTTTTTCTTTTTACATAATCTTATGTTGTGTTCGGAATGGAGATTGTAAAATTTGTAAGTATTAATTGAGAAATGTGTTTGAGCAAATTGATGTAGTTTTATTGTTAAATGAAGATTAATTAGATTAATTATAATTAATTGTGGATGTGTATGATCATAAATGTGAATATGCAGTGGCCCAGTTGGAAAAAGAGAGGGAGAGGGTTGTTGTTGTTAATGCTTGGAAAAGTTAAAAGCATGGTTGTTAGAACAAGAATATAGAGGGAATTTTGAATTTTGAATTTTATAATTTAAAATATATATTTTATATTACAAATTATATATTTCAAAACATTTTTTGATTATGTATTCTAGAATTAGAAATGAAAAATTAAAATTGTATAGAAGTGTAAGAAAACAATTTATGGAGGTGCAGTTACGTGGGCGAAGAAGTAATAACTCTCCCCATGAGGAGCCCAATTAATTACCCAACGGGCCCAACTCATCTGACAATCAAGACATTCAACTAAATTTTAAGAAAAAGTTGTTGGGTTAAATAAGTTTATAATTCCCAAAATTAGAATTTTTTTTTTTAACTTTAATATATTTTGATTTTTAAATTATAAAATAAATTAATCTATTCATTTTAATTTAGTAATTTTAATGTTTTTTATGTGTTAAATGATGTATTTAGTTTAGATTTAAATCGACAAATTGTATAAGTTAGAAATATTTTATGTATTATCTTTTAAATTTAGAAGATTAAAATGTATAAAAATTTGAAATAAAGATGAATTTTAATTACCAAAATTTTAGAATTAAATATACATTTAATCAAAAAGTTTTTATTACACCGAAAATTATTGTTAATGAGATTATTGAAATAAGGCTCGAAAACAGCATTAATATATGTTTTTTCTAAATCTAAACTCTAAACATCAATAAAAAAAAAAACTATATTTTAAATTAAAATTTTCCGTTTTATTTCTTTTGGATTCTTTTTATAATTGGTCTCGTGGAATCTACCCCAAACAATATATGTCTTTTCTCTATAAATTTAGGGCAATGAAAATTATTTATTATTTTGAAATTTGAAATAAGGCTCGAAAACAGCATTAATGTGTATGTTTTCTCTAAAAGTCATAATATGAAATGAACATGACGATTTACTATTCCACACCAACCCATTCAACTTTTCTCTTCTAATATGCGTTCGAATAGTTAAATCAAAAGCTTCATTAATTAAAAAGCTTCTACATGATGCACATGTTAGTGAAAGTATAAATAAAACTAAAAACTTTCATTGTGGAAAGTGGAAAAAAAGATCCCTTTTGAGTTGATCTTAAGAATAGCATTTCAAGCTCTGCACATGACTGCTAGCTTTCTGTGTAAATGGGTCAATGCAGTGAGAAGCAAGTAAAAACCATGTTCATCACCATATCCTCTTTCAAATTCTGTCTTTCAGAAAAAACCTAAAAATTAAAATCAAGTAAAAGACAATTTCACTGTAAAAAAATTATTGACTCAAATTAATTTGAACACATTTCAAATACGTTTATGAATTCAAAAATCCAACTTTGAAACAAATGTCTTGGAATTATTTGCTGAGTTGAGACACTTGGCACACTGTCATTTCTTCAGTGAGTGGCATCCTTTACAAATGTGTCTGTCCATCACATGAGCCCTTTGCATAGTTGCTTGTGCCGTTTATCTCAAACCAAATCTGAAAAATCTCAACCATTTATGGGCCATTCAAAATCTGAGGCAAATATTTGATTTTGTTTATGTATAGAAAAGCAACATTACCTTGTCCTTACCAAAAGAATTTTAGAAGATAATCCAAATCAGTAGTTCTAAGCTTCAATTTTTAGTTCAGTCAATTTTTAAATGGGTATAAAATAAAACCTGTGATGCAAGTACCAGTGTAGTGTCAGTCATTACAATGCCTTTTAACATAAAAGCTCACAAAAGAGAAAAACAGAATGTCACGGGACTGAAACTGTTGTTTGTCATGTTCCACCATATGTTCTGTGCTTCCTAATCTGCTCTTTATTGAGTTTTGTTTGTTTCAACATGTCACAGCACACAAACCTCGATTTGTGACATGACTCCTCTTTGTTACTTCTTCCTTGTAAGATTCACAAAAATGAAGCATATAGTGTAGTCACATATACATCCACAAGTCTCATTCAGCATAAGGAGAAGATAAGGAACTCTTAAATTTGTCTTGGCATTACTTTCGCAGCTTCAACTCTTGTTTGTTCTCTGCAAGAGCATCGAGATGAATTTCAAGTTTCCTTGCCTTGAAAAACCAGAAGCTGATGCTGAAGTAGAAGAAGACATGCGCTTTCAGAAGTCTTTTCAGGTTCATGTTTTTCTATATCTATTTGTATACATGCAAAAGTACTGTGTTGTATGTATTCTTTTTCTTTCTGTTGTTCTTGTATTCTGCAGTCTTTCAATGAAGTTCCAAGTTTTGGTTATGGTGGCTGCAGGAGCTAAGAGAACTGCAGTCTCAGCTGCACCATGCTGCAGATTATTGTGAAACAACTTTCTTGAAAAGTGAAGCTAAGAGAGAGTTAGTTTCTTCTTACTCTTATCTGAATGTTATTTTCTGCTTTTGGCTTTAGCCTTGTGCTTTTATCTTTCACAGTTTGCTATGAGGTTCAAGATTCATATCTCCTATGCTATGGTGGTCCATGTGTACATACCCTTTTAAAGTGGGTGAATGATACAATATACCTAACAAATTTTATAAGGAAAATCTTCAATATTATGTTAGAAAATTAACTCAATCTTATCAATCTGGTTTATTAGGTGATGTTTGCAACTACCTATGTATTCTATTTTTATCATATAGTGGAGGGGGTTTCCAACATATTCTGATATACATTTTTACATTTAGCTTTCTAATTTGTAAGAGTTTGTGGAATTTGTGTGCATTGCAGTGTGATGGAAAATACAAAAGAATACATATGCAGGGCTATGGTCACTGTAGTTGATCATCTTGGAAACGTCTCAGCTAATCTTGAAGGCCTTATTTCTCAAACAAGTGCGTTTTCTGAGGCTGAGTCACGAATCCAGTGCCTCAAACAAGTTAGTGTTGCTACTTTGCACTTGTTCAAAACATACATTACAGTGTGTTGTCTAAAAATTAGAATTTGCATAAAACAGAGAGCAATGATATTCGCAAATCAATTTGTAACATTAAACAACTTATATATGCTACCTAATAGTTTGTTTGTTTGTTTTGCTGATTAGTTTATGTTTGTCTGAAAAATGTAATATCACAAATATAATAATAGATCAATAGTTACTATAGAAAAGTACAAAACTGATGTAAGACTATCATTGCCATAAAATAGATGCTACACTGCAGAAGAAAAAGACATAAAACTTTAACATATGTAGCAGATCCTTAACAGTTTCTTGAATGATTCTTTTCAGAGACTTTTCTCATGTGAACAATATGCTGATAAGCTTGCCCTTACAAAGATGAGATGGAGGGAGAAAGTGCCAAGATTCCATTCTCGTTATTTATCTTCACGTAAATATTTGATTTTGTTCTTTTGAAAGTGACAAAAGTGTTTCTAATCAATTACATTATGCTGTCAGTCCATTATTGCTTTTCCATTTATCTCATTTATTTGTTGTTTCTTCTTTTACCTTCTTTCCATCATCAGCACCCATTCTAGAGAGATCAAGCAGTGAGAATTTAAGGTACTCATTCATTCCTCATGAATCTGACAACAATTAATTTCTGACCACATGTTCTCTCATTGTCAGAACCAAGGATGAAAATGAACTATATTTTACATTTCACTTTGGTCTTTAATATATTCTTATTTTATCCAATGCAGAGATTCTAGAACTGAATATCCCACAAAAGTAGAAGACAAACACATACTAGAAAAGCAGGAGGAGTTGCCACTTTTCTTGTACACCCAAAAGCCATATGCAGATAACAATGTGAAGCCAACCAGTGTTACTACATTGAACAAACATAACAATGTGACCATGGGTACTACATTATGTTCTTCTAATACCAAAAGTATAATATTTTGTTCTTCTACAAAGCTTTCTTTTTACTTGCATCTCTGACATAATTTAATTTCCATACTAAAACTACAGTGGTACCTGTTCGGGATGGTTTGTCAGTCTTAACAAAAGTTTCAAATCCTACATTTCATTTTCAAGTGAGTTTGTATTCTACATTCTAACCTGTTACATGTTACATAATAAATTGTTTTTTATGAGTCATAGGTTTGTAATTGTGAAAGGCTTTTATTTTCTTTTGCAGGGTTCCCCGAAGGTTACACGCCATAGAAGATCCTTGCATGGCAGTGACATCTTATGGCTCATTCGGCGTACTAAACGAATCCAATGAAAAACTATATAGATTGTAATTCAAGTGCTACTAGCCTTAAGTACTCATGGGTTGCAGTTCAATACTAGTTGTATGATTCTGGAACCAGACATTATTTGCAAATATTTATATATTGAGGCACTTAGAAAGTGGTTACTTTTAGAATTTTGGTAGCAAATATCGTCATGGTTATAATGGTTGAGTTTTAGGATTTTAGCACAAATGAATGATCATACATTTTGAACTTGTACTTCTGAACAAGACAAGGCTTCAGGGGCCAAAAAAACTGCAAATTTGGTTCCTATTAAGGGTGAATATTTCAACAGTGATTTTACCAGGACTATCAATCTTCCACTATTTTGAAGTAAAGATATAAATAAGTTACAACCAGGCCAGTAATTACACAACCTAAGTCTGAATGAGATAATGTACAAAAGGGTTATAAGAAGAAGCATAAGTTGGATCATACTCCTGCATAACCAAAGCCTAGATGAGTGTTTACACAGTAGCTTCTCTTTTAATGTGTTCCAATATTTCTAATATTTCTTCTCCCTTCCCCATTCCAATTTGTTATTGATATTAATGTCGAGCTACGGGAGCTTTTGAACCATTCGAGTACTCAAGCTTGTCCAAATGGGAAGATTTCTGAGCACAATCAGGAGATTTAGTTGCATCCTTTTCATCTTTTTCGTCCACACAGTCCTCTAAATCTCCACTGGTGTTACTGTTCTTTCCGTCCAACTCCTCTTTGATTGAAGTCCAACCCATGAAATCTGAGAGAGTCATTGAAGGTGGTGTATCTGAAGAGTGAAAGTTGGCATTTTCATCCTCAGAGTTTGGGGAAGTTCTCCCAGACATTGGTAAAGAATCCGCTGAAACCCTTCTGCTGCTCACTGCCAATGAAGGGTTCTTTACCACTGAATCAGCGTACAAGACATCCTCAATCCTTGACAAAACTGTGTAAGCCAGGCTTTCTATTACTCTTGAGTAGCTTTCTAGGATGGCTTGTCCCACATCCTGTGCTCATTTTGAAAGCATTGAAAAGTTGTCAGTGATCATCTAGACATAATATTATAACATGAACAAACTAGTTGCAGTGTTTTTTTCACCTTGTTGTATTGTATTTTGCTAATGTCAAGTGAAGATTGTGGAAGCCCTGGGAACTGATGTTTGAGCATCAGCAATATTGTCTCAGCTCTCTCCTCAAAGAGTTCCCTCTTCTCTATGCTCACTGCTGAACCCCAGGAAGACTTGTTATCCTTATTGATCATCTTCCTTTTCCATATCACAATGGAAGCTTCCATCCTATTCTTGAGGTCAAGCACCTTATGTTCTGTGGACATGTCCATTGTTGAGAGAAATTGCCCAGGATCAAAGTATTCCACTGTAATGCTCTTGTAGATTGATTCACCAAGGCTTTCTCTACCATTCTGACAAAGACAAGAAGGAGAAGATTGACTCAAGTTCCAAGCTTTGAGTGCTTATGAAATCATTAAGCCAATTGGAGATTCGTTTGGTTTAATTTTATTACCTTGGGGAGAGACTCAATATAGTTTTCAGGGATCACCATTTCTGATAGTATTTGAGCATTTATTGCCATGGCTGCTTTAAGCACTTGGTTAACATTGTCCTTCTGGAACTGTAGCCATTTTACGGCCCCTTCAGACAGCCCTGTTGGGTGAACTTTAACTGTTGGTAGCCACCATTTGTCGCTCTTCCTGTTGTTAGAGACACTATCAGGATCCTCGTCATTTTTAGAGACATACCAAAACTCATTTTGATCTCTAAAGTTGTGTAAGGTGTCCTGTTTCATCTCTATCTAGTTAGTCCAAAGCAGGTGAAGTGAAGCCATTTGAACAAAGTGATTCAGATAAGATTTAACAACTTACAATGAGCATTGCATCAAGCTTGCGCAAGGCGGGGATGTTCATGAGCAGATCAATTCGTTGCCTAGTAGTCATGATCTGCACAATATCAGAACATATTGCTTTGAATGATAAAATTGAAACCAAGATTCTTGGACCTGTCATTTATAGTTAATTAGATACGTTAGTCTTAAATTTGGTAATAAGGTTGCGTACCTCCATGCATGTTCCATCCTTAGCTATTTGTTGTGATGGAGCAAATTCAACAATATGATCGGTGACAGAAAGAAGCCACTCAATTTCTTTTCTCCACCTGGCCTTTCTGTCTGAGGGCATTGGCTCCAGCTTTGATATTTGTCCAAAAACAGATGCTGCATTGCATCAGAAAGAAGCAAATTATTGACTGCAAATTTCATGGAGACTTAAGAGAACAGATTTCAGTCAGTCACACTCTAAATATACATGTGTTTGAATTAGAATTGAGATGACTACAGAATCTATTAGTTATGCATGATTTAAATCACACTTCCTCTTCTGGAAACCATTTCAATCCCCTTACAAGCTAGTAGGAACATCAAAATAGTCAATTGGCACACATTGAGATATTTGAATTATCTGATGATTTTTTCTGTGCTTATTCTCTGTTGTGCCTTGAAAATACATTGATAGACATTGATTTTGATGTTTTAAAATATATTAAAATGATTTTTTAACTACCAACATGAGTGTATCGTTAATACTCAGCAGAGGACAAAAAAAAACCCTAGTTGAGAATTTGGACTCTTAATTTGAGGTAAAAAAAGGTATATACCAGCCAGGTTTGTTATGGCATTTGATAGAGCCAATGCTGAAGAAACACCATTCCCTGCACCTGACATGTCTTCTCCTAAAAGCAACTTAGCAAACCTTTCCTTCATCAAGTCACTGTCTGAAACAAAAGCACAAAAAGGTTGTTTAGCAATTCATGCCTAGTGTTCTTCTTGATCTTCTTATAACTACTAACAAACACTTTATGATCTCATTTCTTCACTTTGAGGGTGATCAGATTAATTTAACTGCTATTTGAAATCCAGCCACAATCTTAACTTGAATTAAAGTTGGAAGATCAAATATACCAGTTGGTTTCTTTGGAGGCATTCTAGGTGGTTCAACTCCCAAGCTTGGTGCTGGACTGTGATCGCTAAATGGGACATGAAAATCCGTGGAGTGACTAAATGAGCTCCTAGAATCAAGGCTTTTTGAGTATATCCTATCACTCTCGCCTCCATCATCATGGTCCCTATCAACTGAACAATGACCATGATGATGACTATGCTTCCCCGAATCAAACATCCTTCTGAAATGAAAAGATTTGGACTTCTGCATGCCACTATGGTGATGAAAAGCTCGAACCATCGTTGATCAGACCTTCTTTGAGTGTCACGCTGTTACCTTTGTTTTTGTAAAAAAAACAAAGGAACAAGTAATTGGATGGTGAAATGTTGGCTCTGAAGCCACCTTTGATGAGTTCCCTCTTCTTGATGTTTTACTTCCTTTAGAGTACTGTTTGATCAACGAGAGAAACAAGAACCCCTTCTATAAAAAAGTATGTCAAAGGATGTCAGAAAAGCAACTTAAGAGAAAATGAATAACTTGACGTTGTTTCATAGAATTGTGGTGTTTGTGTTTGAAGCAGAAAATAGCGTGGCTAGTTTGAGGACAAGGTAAAAGGAAAAAAATGGCAGGGCAGTAATCTGTTGAGTTTTTTTCTGAATGAATTGATGAGAGGTTCGTACTTGCCATTGATTTCCATAAATGAAAGGAAAAACCATTAATCTAACTATAGTTGTTTATTGATGCCAAAAATGCAAAAACAAATTGAAGGAAAAGAAGTTGAACGAGAGAAAGGATGAAGAAAATGGCATTTAGACAAACACATTCAATGGTTGTCATGTTTTCTGTTAATTTCAAAAGAATTTTGGATTAATTTACGGAGAGCAACAAAAAGAGGTGACTATAATTAGAACACAACAAACTTAGTGTGCAAACCATATGGCTTCATTGTTGTTCTCTTTGTTCATCAAAGATAATTTTTACAACAATTTTGATGGGTTTTTTTGTTAGGGAAACATATTCATCATGGAATCATATATATATATATATAAAGGAAAGAATAGAAATTGTTAGAGTAAAAAAGAAGAGAATAACATGTGTATCTATGTTTGTGAAAAAAATTATTTCACATCTTATATTGGGCTCAGTTAAGTAATTATTGATGTTTTTTTTTTTTATTGTTATTCATCTTGTTGATGTAGGGAATATTTTTTGTTGATTTTTGGAAACTCTGTGAATTTGTGATATAACCATTAATGATTATTAGTAAAAGATTTAACTAAACCAAATCTTATAAGTTTTCCTATTGTCGTTTTCCCAAAAAGTTTTGATTTTTCTCTTATCTATTATGTTCATCTTTTGTTTTATATATTATTTATATAGGAAAGAATTAATCTATTTGATTTTTACTTATTATATGTTATTTTTGTTACCTTTCTAATAATAAATTAATTTACTTTAACGTGTTTGAACTTTTAATTTTTAACATCTAAAATACTTATATCACTGTGTTTATAATTTTTCAAAGTATTTTTAATTGATATTAAGAGAGGTTAGGAATAAGAATTTTTTTTGTTTCAAAAGATTTTGCCTTGTGCATACTTCTATAATTACATGTGATTCTCTCATGCATATAAATGAAATGTATGTGAAGACATGGGTGTTTCATCATGTATATATCAACTTAAGAGACTAACTTTTAACTTAAAAAAAGACATAATTTTTCATTATGCATAGTTTATCGTTATTCTTGGACATGACATTATAATTGAAAGAAAATATCAAGAATAAAACAAAATTTACCACAATAAATTATAAGTCGTTGGACCGTCTGGATCGTCGGACTCGTTCCATAGATAATAATTTATTTAAAAAATAATATACTTTTTAGGTTGAAGATAAGAGTTCATGGGTTGGTCCTGAACCACAGGATTTTTATGGAGTTTTTGGTCATGTGAACTTTTTTTGATGTAAGCTTTTTTTCAATATAGGCTTTTGTGGTCTTAATCCACATGGGTCAAGACCAAATCCTATGGACTGGGCCAAATTGACAACTCTAATAATAACCACAAACTATATTAGTGTACATTCTCAGCATCTCTATTTTATCTTATTTTATTACAAAATTAGAGGAAAATCTTCAAACAAATAACTATTCTAATAAAACTAAAAACTAAAGTAATGTTTTATGAATTTGCATAATTTCTCACTCTCTCTTATTTAATCAATAATATCGTACAAGTAAATTTATCAATATTTATGCATATTCAAGTGAGAGATTGAGAGAGAAAGCATAAAATAAAATAATATTATTCTTAATTTTAATGTCGCCTTTGTTTCTGTGAGATAACTTAGTTTGATAGAATTATATTTTGCAATATAAAAAACTCACGTGGGCCTCCTCCTAACATTGTGTTTAGGCCCATCTTGAAACAATATTAAAAAAAAAGTAAAGAAATTTGAAATATGAACTCCAACATGAAATTTTATAATAACACAGGACAGAATAAGATGTACTATATTTTCCTCCATTCATAAACCATCATATATACTAGTAAAGGATGATAAATTTTTATGATAATTATTTAAATTTAATTTTAAAATCAAACTCTTCAACCTTCATGATCCTTCTAACCCAGAATTAAGGGGGAAATGAAGAACTGGGAAAGCAACCATTGAATTCAACAATAGTTTATGCAATAAAAGTTGTTCTAAGCTTTTAAACATATGATTTGGTCAAGCTTTTGAAGATCTAGAACAAAAGAAAACGCCACAACAAAAACATAAAATAACAATCATTATTGACAAAGAGAGATCAACCACCACCTTGTTTAGTTTTTATCATGGTGAGATCAGTGATACTAATAGTCTCTAACTATCATTATCTTGCCATGATTATTTTACAGTGTTAAATCATTTTCCTTATATAAGTCACATGCTGCATTGATCATAAACCAGTTTAACTATGTAATTATTGAACAATTAGTCTCATATGTATAACAACATAAACATACAAGTACATAAAAACAAAGAAAGACAACAAAAACATCAAATCGATGAGCACTGAGAGAAGAAGGAAGAAAACAAGATGTCTCATTCCAACACTCATCATGGGTCACAAAAATACAAGAAGCACCAGCAGCTGGCTTTTTATTGTTTTCTTTTGTACCAGTGGGACCATGTGTATGAGAATCTGTGTTCAACATCATTCAAATCCAGATAAGGATTTTCCAACATTGTGATACATTCTTTTTCCCATACACTTTTTATTTCACTTTTCCTTTTCCAAATACAAAATCCCACATAATTTTGCTGTTATCCAGGTTAAAAATTATCTCAGTCATTTTTATGTGTACTGGAACTCTCACATACGGTTTTATAGTGTTGAGTTAGACGTCTATCTCTTAACATAGTATCATCAGAATCAGAGTTTGAACCAATTCTAATAAGATCTGTTGTTTGTTGGATCTTTTGTTCCATCTGTTATTATACCGTTATCAGATTACTCATTAATTTTAGTCTCACATTTATATGTATATATTTCAATGTGAGAGAATGTGTTAGAATCACACGTTCACTAGTGATAAGGAAGTATATAAGTGGATGCAAACTTCATCTTACAAGTTAATTTTATAGGATTGAGTTGTGCACAATATGTATAAATATTTCACATAAATACATATAAAAGAAGCTTATAAACTCTTTAATCCTTGTTAAAACAGAACAAAATTTGAAATAACTCTCATTACTAAAATAATTTATATTTTATGTTAGTTTTGTTTTGAAATTTTTTTGTAAGAAATACTTATAAATTTTGTTATAAAAAAATTGCAAGAAATTGCTGCCAATTATTTTGCAAAATATTTTGTATAAAATACTTTTCACATCAAATTTTGTAAGAAATACTTACAAATTTTATAATTTTGTAGAAAATAATTATTCACGAAGAAATTACATGCCAGTTAAGATTTTTAGAAAAAATAGTAAAAAAAAAAATTTTAAAATTTTTTTTTAATAAATTTATAAGAAAAATCTCATGTAATATAAAAATTTTTAGTATTGTCTTGTTTGTCGATTATTTGCATTTGATGGCTTGCCCTTTGTCACACATTATAAATTTGAGTGAAGCAAATGTGTAACCATGTAGTGTCTGTGTACAAGCTCCACATGACAAGACATAACTGTACTAAGATTATTGCCACCTATACTTTGTCTAAGTTTAAATTCAAATTTTGAAGGGTTTTTTTTTCTCCTATAGATGTGAAAGAAACTTGGGAAAAACAAAACACAGTTGCTTTGTTTACCTTTCAATTATTTAATGCAAAGGCTGAGTGATATATGAGAAGGGAAATAACCAAAAGGGTTGGTAGCTAATTAGCTTTTTGTGATTTTTTGACCCTTGTGTTCTATATTCTACAAACTACTCTTCTTTTGTCTTCAATGTCTCAGTGAGATACGTATTTGCTAAAATTCATGATATCATGTTGGCCACAATTAATTAACAACAAAGTTTGAAATTGAAGATAGTTTCCTCTTTCACTCATGATTTCACTCTATTTGCTTAGCCACCAGAAATGGACAGAACATGAAAATTTTGAATTAGACGATGGGGAATTGATAGGGGAAAGTTAACAGTGTAAAGCAGAAAAAAAAGTTGTATTTAGTAGGGAAAAGGCTACACTGATTTTAGGGTTGAACACCATAATTGAGGAATGGGCCAAGCTTACACGTCAATTTTTGTTTTCCTTGTTTGTCTAAATCCAATTCAGTTTCAATTGCACACACTTTTTCCCCATCTTTGCAATTTTTGATTTTGTAAAACCATGTCCCTTCATGAAGCGGGAAGTGTTAGTTTTTTTTACAAAAGGTATCACCGGAAGAACAAACACCAATGAGACCTGAGTCCAATCAGATAAGAAATTGACACCACTTTCAACTCAAAACCTTAAGACAATAGATTTAGGGGTCTTTATTCTTATACAGTGTTTTACTTTCTCATTTCTAGTCAATGTAAAACTTAGACTCATACTTGGATCGCTAACGAAAAGTGCAAAACCAGTGAAGTTTTGATAGTTGATTCAACGGTTTCTTCTTCTTTCTTTTTTTTTTTCCTTTTTCACTTTGATGCTTGAATAAGTATCAATTAATTGATTTGGTATGCACACATATTGAATTGCAACAACCATAATTCTGTGCTCACTGTGTGTTGCCAAGTTATAGAGAAGCATTGAAGTCTAAGTTGCTCATTGCACTCTTTTTAAAATAACAGTTTCTGACTTCAATTCAAATTTGCAACCAAACAAGGAAAAAAAGGTGGTGAGGGTTGAGTTACATTTATTATAGGGGCCAAATGTGAAATGCAACAAGAGTCCTGTGACTTAATTTAAAAAAAAAAGTGATTCCAGTTACTTGTTTGAGCGTTCAGGGTACCAAGTGACAGGTGTAAAATGCAGAAGAAGTTCCGTTCAACAGTGAAAACTTGGAATTCATTGAAGACAGAGACTTGTTTGGGAAACAAAAAATCGGTGGTAATTAAGTTATTTTCTGTAATCAAAGTGTAAGAAATAGCTTCAAAATCACTTCAACTTGTTATGTTACTCCAAACATGTTATCGAAAAGCTCATTTTGATTCTTTTAAGTAGTCTCATTCAGTGATAAAGTTACACATAAATTTTGAAGATTAAACAAGTGTTTTCTGTTGATAATAAGACATTTTGGTCGGCAAATTTGGTGTGGTATATGTTGCCAATTGTTGTTTATGCAGTTTGGTTGATTGAGTTTAGGTACTTTTCAATACTTATTATTTAATGCATGCTCTGCAAAATTCATGACTGAAGTTAATACATTATTAATCTTATAGGTCTGAATTAATACTGTACTTCAGAACATGCAATGAGGAATTTTTTCAACATCAAAGATATAGGTGGGGTTATATGTTTTTCAACTAATGAAATACTAAGTAATTAACACTTTGGCTTTAATGAATATTATTTTTAGGGTTAAATATGTTTTTGATCCCTTAACTTTCAGTAAATTTTAGAATTAGTTCATTTCAAAACTTTTGACCAATTTAGTCTTTTATCTTTGGAAATACATAGATTTAGTCATTTTAATTAAATTTTGTTAGGTTTATTTGATGTTTCGTACGCATTTCAGGATTATATTTGAGTTGTTTATATTGTTTGACACATTTTTGCTTTAATGTTAAGTCAAATACTATTATCGTTTGAAATGTAACAAAATTTAATTAAAAGGAATAAATCAACGTATTTTGAAAAATGAATGACTAAATTAGTCCAAAATTTCGAAATGAACTAATTCCAAAATTCACTGAAAGTTAAGAGACCAAAAACATATTTAACCCTTATTATTATTATTACCAGAAATATATTTAATCCTTATTATTATTATTATTATTATTATGATGATGATGAAAGGTAAAATACAAAAGGTTCATATGAGGTGTGTGAACAATGAATGGATTTGTTTTCTTTCTGTTGAGTGAACGAAATGCACCCATCAAACATTTTTCCAACAAAAACAGATCTTTTCACAATTTTTCAGATTTTTTTTCTCTTTCCTAATTTTTTTTTCAAAGAAATAAAGAAAAGAAAAGCTCTGAGGAAAGTAGATACTGCAATAAAGTATCAAAAACTAACTGCATATTTACCAATGGGAAAGTTGGTTTCTTGGAAGAGATACTAAGTAGAAATATTTGTTATGAACATTAAATATTAAGAATTTGGTTTGAAGATTGAGTTATATGCCGGCAAATTTAGACTTTAGTTGGAGTGTAGGGACAAGTGGATCTTTGGTAATTAAGAATTCAATCTAAGCAAACATTTGACTTTAAATGCTTTTATTATTATATCTACTCATTTATTTATTCATTACACACTAATTGTGTTTATCACTCTCATATATGTACCCAGTGACTCAAATTTTAATAACAAATCATTGTAATTAAATTAATAATAAAAAGGACTTTTTTTTTAGTGATGCAAAGGGACTAAAACTTGATCAAACAGGGTTAATTATCACCTAATTGGATCGAACACCATGTTTCTGCAACAAAATCAGCAACTTGTTTCCTTCTCTAAAGACATTTCATAATTTTTTAGAACCTGTTAGTTATTTTCAAATTTTAATATTGGAACAACAAATAAGTTTAAACTAAATTTCAAATTTATGATTTTCTGTGTACGTAAAGGAGCAGTATTTCTTAAAAGAAGTTAACTTTTTAAAGAAACTTTAGTATTTCGAGAGATTAACATTAACATCTTATTAAGGGGCATTCTAAGTTCACAAAAAATAACATTACGTTAACTAATTTTTCGATACCGACACAAGCAAAACTTCGTTAGAACATGCGATGATTTATTAGGTTGTGTGATGCAGTGCTCGGTTCCTAGTTTTTTTTATTGTCAGTTTGCATCAATTATCTGCACCTGCACTGTTTCAAGGCACTTTTTTTTCAAGCTATGTGACAAAACATAATAATAAAACCTTCAACATAATAAAAAAAATATTAAACATAAGATCATATGGGGGCATATATAATATTATATATGTAATGATTTACGTATGACAGCAAATAACGAATTTAACCTTAATAAAATGTCCCTTGCTGACCAATCTCAATCTTCGTAACAGTAGAGTGCCGTAAAGACCAGGTTTCTAACTACAACTACACTATTTATTATACAGTTTAAACTGATATCATTACACAGGTTTAACTTTTTCTGACATGGATGATTACACAGTATATTAACAAAAGTAAGTAACAGAGTATATTTTCTGATATTGTTTGTATAATTTTTGTAAAAGTTGATAAATTTGTAATGCTTAAGTATGAGAGTGTGTAGAAAAAATTTTACTTTACCATGCATGACATTAATTAACTGCGTTCTCGTTAGTTAATTGGGTTTCAAAAGTGTCTCATGAAAACAACCTTTTTAAGGTAATGTGTTTTAAAAAATAATAATGACATGATAACTTTAGAAGAAAAGAAGTACCAAAATTTTTGTTTTGATCAACTGGTTTGCGTGGAGCCATTTTCCCACTCTGACTCTCTGACCCGTGTGCTTTTGAAACAGGTTTTGCTTTGCTTCTTTGGCACTCTGCAACCATTGTGTACCAACAAAGTCATTTGCTGCCATTTTTCACATCCATGATCTTTCAGTGATTTTCTTGTCTCTAAACAAATCCCTTTGAAGAATACTAAGAGAAAACACTCACACTGTGTTTTATTTTATGGAAGCTCAATGTTGTTTTTTGCTAGTATAGTATCTATCTACCCTTCATCCTAATCACAAAGTCAATGTAACCATTTTTTGACTCTCTTGTTTCCTCCCATGTGGATCTGAGTCTCTTGCTTGCACCTCGAAGCTTCCCTAGGCCTTCCTGGCTCCTCCTCAACGTAAATGCAACTCTTTTTTCTTATCTGTTTTTCATGAGTTTCTCATCTGGGTTTGGGATTGGTGCTGCTGATTGTGATGAACAGTTGAAAGAAAATCAAGGGTAAGTTGTAAGTGTTGCATGAAACCGTGAACTCTTACTTCTTTTTGGATTAAAGCGTTTTAGCTTCTTTGTTGTGAGTTTCTGAGAATGTTGAATTTTGGTTTCGTCATCAACTCTGGGGAGAAGAAACAAAAGAAAAGTGTCAATTTTTTGTATATTAATCTGGGAAAGAAAAATGGAGTGTGAGTTACAAAAATGTCTTAGCTTGCCAATGGATTCGTGAACACCATGATGATGTCTGATTAAAGTTGGAGTCTTTGGAATCATTTTCAAGTTGGGTCCTTTCTGATTTCAGTGGAGAGTTTCTTACAGATCTTCGACTCTGTTTCTGTGCTTGGTTCAAGAGTCCAATTGGAAAATGTGCAAATAGTTTAATTTTCACAGTTCAAGTGTGCTAATGATCGAGACTTTTTTTTTTTGTTTGTCTGTTTCTATGTTGATCTACCTCCTCTTTTTTGCTAGAATTGTTGTGTTGATGAGGACTAATTAATTAATTGCACATGTTTCAGTTGGACAAAAAACAAGCCTGGTTTTTGTCTCATGTAGACAAACTGAGATCCAGGAGGACAAGACCATGTAAGTATTCTGAGATTTTAATAACAATTGTTGTTTGTTTTGGTTGTTAAAATATTACTAGACTCCCAGATTGTTGATGAAATTTCTGTGACAGAATATCCCCCTCAAGACTCAGTCATGTATAGACCATTCATGACATGTGATGATCCAAAAGGGGTAGTTGAGTGTGGGGCTATAAGGAAATACAGGACCAGTTCTCAGAAAATGAAGGACAAGACAAAAACTAGGAGGCCGGCAGAGACATCATTGGCTAACAAACAAGACAAAGATGAGAAGGTTTCAAAAGGGTCCGAAGAAAGGTGTTTTGATCCATCATCCTTGCAGCTCATGGAGGTTTCTAGAGGAGCTCAAAGGTTGAACAACATGATTGATTCATGGTCCAGGGGTCTCAGGTACGATGGAAGTTCTGAAGATATAGCAAAAGATTTGCTAAAAGGTGCTCTTGACCTGCAAGAATCTCTGCTAATGCTTCGCAAGGTGCAAGAAGCTTCACAACACATGGCTACCTTGAAGAGAAGACAAAATGTGAAACCTGAAAGTAGCAGATTTGATGCAATGCCGAGTGATGGAACTGCACATTGTGATCACTTTGGTGAACAAAGTTATCCAATGGGATTTCAAAGACGTTGGCCTTCAGCTGATGGTTCTTCAAGTAGCTGCACTGAGGAGCTTAAGAAAGTGATTAAGGAGAGCCTGGTTAGTCAAAATTTGTTCACAACCACTGAAGGGTTGGATTCAGCATCCACATTCCACTCCACAAACTCAAGCCAATCTTCTGGGGCTTGGAATGATAAGCTTTCTGATTCTTCTTTCTCACCAACAACTTCAAGGAGGGAAAGACGATCCAATCTTGTTGCCAAGCTGATGGGTTTGGAAGAAGCTCCTTCAAGATCATTTTCAGCTGTTATGCACAAACAGCTGGAGAGTCCAAAGATTCTGAATCAGAAGAGACATGTATTTGACATAGATATGCCTAAGGTGAGAAAAAATGTTGAGAATGTTAATGTTAATCTCGAACGTAAGATGACCTTGAAGGAAATTCTAGAGACTACTCATTTCAATGGACTTTTGAAGAAGAGTCCTGTCAGAGAGCCTAATGTTCATGTTCATCCTTCCTTCGATGCACACTACAAACATGTTGGTGATTTACCTCCTATTGTACTTATGAAACCTCGATGTAGTCCATATCAGGAATGTGTCAACAGTTATGAGCATGTTGTTCCTCCAGAAAAGGTATCCCTCAGAAATCTAAAAGCAAAAGTTGTCCCTTCCAAAGTGTTCCAACACAAGGAAGATTCAACCACCAACGTGGGGAGAAAAATGGAAGAACATGTATCCAAAAAACTTGTCAAAGAGGAAAGAACTAAGCTTGTCAGAGAGGTTGTGGAGTTGAAGGAGAAAGAAATCAAGCCTATTGAAAATGAGAAGGCTCCAGGAGTTAAGGTAAAACTGCATAGTCATGTCAGTCACAAATCACATGTAAATGAAAGTGCTGATAGAAAAGCTAAGGTAAAGACCATTGCCACTAGTAGAAAGCTTTCAGAAAAGGAGGTTTCAAAATCCAAACATCAACAACAAAATCTTATACCAGTAGTTGAGGTTTCCAAACCCAAAGTTGTGGCAAAATCCCAAGAAGATCAAGGAGAAATCAGCTCTACAAGTACCAAGATTAGGAAGCCGCAAAGTGGCTCCCGAAGTGAAAAGAATGAGACTCCCAACAGAAGGAGCACTGTTTCAAATTCAAGTACTATCTCAAAACCAAAGAGCCAAAAGATTAGTTATTCCAAGGAACAGAAAAAGAAACAGATGAAGAAGCAAAATCCTGCTGTTGTTCAGTCAGAAGCAGCTAAACCAGTTGTAAGTTTACTTTGGCTCTCAGCTCTTAGAAATTTGTGTTCATCTCTTAGAAATTTGAGTTCGGTAGCAATCCATGAATGAAGCAAGGGCTTTAATCTGAATTTTCATACATTGTTTCTCTGAGCAGGATGAACAGTTAGTCCAAGAAGAAGCAATGAGTGTTGCTGTATCTCATAAAGATGATTGCCCTGAGATTAGAATAATAACTACAATAACAAATGATCTTGCGATGGAGCATGAAGAAATATATGCATCTTCAAGTAAGATTAGAGGTAAATTTCTCTCAAGTTATCTTCACTGGTGCCACATTTTAACAATTACATATGAGAGGTTATGCATGTAACATTTCTGAAAAAGTTTGGATAACTGTCATACAAAGATAAAATAGCCAATGCACTGATAGTGTATCATGAATTGACAAGTATAGTAAGATCATGACTTTTACAAATAAAAACCTTAAAAGAAGGTACATTCTTTTTCTCATAAACTATAGGTTTCTTCATGAGTTTTGACATAGCAGGTACATTCTTTTTCTTTTATTACAGAAGTTTCTGAGCAAAACGAGAGATCTTCTAGTGATGATTACTTTATGGTCAAGTCTGAACGTGAAAATGATGCCATTCTTGCTGAGAAAGCTCATGACAGCATCAATATCAGTGAAACAGATTACAAGCCTGAAAAAGAGAGTTCCGAGCTCAAATATTTACTTCTGACAAATCAATCATTTATTGAGCATGCAGAGAAGTTCCTGAATCTTGATGTTGACTGTTCCAAGCTCCTACCAAAAAGTGAAACTAAGCAAATATCCAATCTCATACTCTATTTGGACTGTGCAAATGAAGTAACTGAGCGTAAAAGCTTGCAGGGATCACAAGCAGTTAACCCTTTATTGCTAACTTGTGCGGGGAATCCAAGATTGCACATTTCTTTAGGGAGGTTGGTTGATGAAGTGTGTAGTGGCATTGAGCAGTTAACATGTTACAGTGAAAAAGTGGGTTCAGATAATATATATGAAATGATGGAGAGAGATATAAAGGGAAACAATGGAATATGGAACTGGGGTTGGAGGCATGGATTTTCTGCAGATGAAGCTGAGCAAGTTGTGAATGAAGTAGAGAATCTAGTTTTAGGTGGATTGATTGAAGAGATAATTGTAAATTTATGATTACATATATTTTGAGACCATGTATACAGCCTTTAGATATCAGCATCTTCTTCAACTTGTATATAAAGGACTCATTGAATTGATACAAGAAAGAAGAGTTGAACACCTTGGCTGCAGAAAGTTGCATAATTTTGCTATCAATAACCTTTTCTTTTAGAATAATATAATGGATTATTCTATAATGTGTTCTTTCACCTTCCATGATGCAATTTTGTCTGAAATAATCTAAATATGACATTGGGTAAGAGAATAAAAAGTTTATAAATTTAATCTCTTGAAATTTTGAACTTAAAGTGGTGTTAATTTTTTATATAAAGATTTATGATATATGAATAATAATATATTATTATCCACTAAAAATATGGGTTTAGTTGAGTGGTGTATTGAATTTTAATTCTTTTGTCAGATTTGATACGAACCGATTCATAAGTTGGTATAAATAATTAGCCAGTGTTAAATGATTTTAATGTAAACCATTAAATTTTATTGCTTGGATAATTTTATCGTAAATTACGGGTTTGTTGAGCAAATTATCCAAGCCCGTAATTTGAACCAGACTAAGCAAGAAGGCTTTCTCTTTCTGCACCCCCGATTATTACTGGCTACACTCCCATATTAATAGAAAATGGTTAAATATATTTTTGGTTCCTTGACTTTGTGAAAATTGGAACTAGTCCCTCTCGTAAACCTTGACACAATTTAGTTTTCCAACTTTACAAATGTTTTTATTTAGTCTTTTTAACAATTTTTTTTTTTAAGTTTATTTGACGTTTCAAACGTATTTCAAGACAGTTTCTTAGCTAACATTGAAACGAAAATATGTCAAGCAAGGTAGACAACTCAAATGTTCTCATGAGATGCATTTAAAACGTTAAATGAACTTTAAAAAATTGGTTAAAATGACCGAATTCAAATATTTCTAAAGTTGAAGGACTAAATTAGGCTAAGGTTTCGAAGAGAAACTAAATCCAATTTTTACTAGTTAAGAGACAAAAAACATATTTAACCCAATAAAAAAAGACTAAAATATTCCCTCTTACTCTTACTGCATCATGCTGTCATCATTGTTGCACTTCCATTTTAAACATTTCTAACATCCCAATGGAGTTGCAGGAAAACCCATGCGGGTGCAAAAAAAGTAATTGCATTACATCATTCTGTTGCAAATTGAATATCTTCAGCTTATATTGACAGAGTTTTGTAACATAAAAAAGTAGAAGCCTTGTCACAAAGTTCTATTCTTGGAATGAAATGTGTTTGTTAATATAATAGATCTTCACACTACCACTAACGCCATGACAAAAACCTCTACTAACATTAGGGTAGAGTTCCAAGTCACGATTTCAAAAGCAGGAGAACATCATCATGTTGAATCAAAACCCTAGAACCCTTACATCATCAGTTTTATGTTATTTATCTGTACTTTTAAATTTTTTAGGGAAATTGATAAGTATAGTATAATTTTACATATTTCTGTAATAACTATGGTAAGGTTTTTGACTTTTTTGTGAAACTTCAAGGTTGATAAAAAGGTCTTTAAAAAAATGATTTTAAATCTTTTTCATAAAGACTAAATACTTTTTAAGTAGTAAATTTTCATTATTTGAAAAAATATGACTTAATTGTAAAGAATAGAAGAGAGAATATTCTTACGTTTTCTTCAATTTCATGATGAGAATTTGTGTTGGAGTTACTTTTATGTTATATGGAAAAAACACTTAATTTCCTTAAACTATATTACTTTTATAAATATCACAAACTTTAATTTCATCTTAATTGATACTTCAACTTTATCTTATATACACACATATTAAATTTTAATTTTGTTCCAATTAATTCTTAAATGTTATCCTTTTTTTCAGTAAACACCTAAAATTTTAATTTTATTACAACTGCTTAACCTGTAAACTTTTTATAAGATTTAAATATCATTTTCTAATAACTTTTTAAATAATAATAGTAATAATCATAATCGCAACAATAACTTCTAAAATGAATATCACAAAAATTGGATTGTGTCATAGTTTTAAAGGAAAGATCTTTCAAGTTTTAATATAAGCTCAACTCCATAGGGTCATATTCTTTCGTAAGTGATCAAAAATTATAATCATTAAATTTCACATGCACTTAATAGGAAAGGGAATTTGCCAACAAGTCCTATTATAATGCGAGTAATTCCATTTTCTTTAAAAGACTTACAGGAATTAAATCACTGATCCAGAAATTGTGTTCCTCACCATTCAAAATTTTGATTTTAAGATAAAATGTGAAAGAATTATATGCAACAATATGTCCAGTGAAAGGCAACTTAAGTGACACTTGTCCATAGATATCTTTAGTGAAGTTGAAAAATCAGAATCTTGAAAGCAAGAAAATTTACAAAGAAAAAGGCTTTAAAAATTTTAGTAATATGTCACTCAGAACTGGCAAGAGCAGATTGCAAAACATCTTCAAGATACTTCTCAGCATCAGCATATTGCCTTTTCTTATCCTCAATTGCTAAGGCAGCCAAAGCTTTATCCTGAAAAATCCCAACCAACACAAATATACGAATAAACAAAACATGGTTTTAATACAGTCAAAAAAATATAACAGAAAGGCATGTAAATCACGAATACCGGAGGCAAATCTTGGTAACTCCTCAGAGTATCAAGGATGGGCTTAGTTTTCTTCTCTAGCTCCTTTCTATGCTCAGCCATTTCAACCAAAACGCTATGGCTAACCTCGGGGGTATAACCTGCATGATTCAGCACCGCCTGCAACAAATATTATTCAGGATTTAAAAGATAAGAATCCGAAGTATAAAAAAACATGATGATATCATACAGAGTAGTACAGGGGCATGGGAGTAAGCCAAAAAACCACCATTAGTATAAGCCTATGACAAGAACACGGTGACTATAATAAAAAATAATAACATCATGTACAGTAAGCCAATTATCAAGATCCTGTGTAAAAAAAAGTGTACTGAAGAAACTGCACGGTACAATTAAGCAAAACCTAAGTTATACAGATAACAAAACATAAACATGAGAAAGAAATAAAATCGATCAAAAGAACATAAACTTCAGGCGCAATACATAAACATTAATGCATAAAAAAGGCTTTAATGCGTATGGGATAATTCTTTTCTTTTTTTTCATAATGACTAAAGTTATCTACTACAATTTGCGATTGATCACATTCACGTTCTTTTGTTTTTTCTATCTTTATCACTCGCACCCTAAAGATAAATACACATCCAATATCATATACATTCCAACCATATATTTCAAAACTCAGAGGACTAATTTCTGAAGCCTCCATCTACCACAAGAAAAAGAGACAACATACCTTGTAGTTGGCACATTGTTGCACGTACTGTCTTTCTTTTGCGGCCATTACTTGTAAATTTGTAGCCCAATTATCCATCTGAGCCTCACATGGAGCTACCTCATCTTCTAACTGAGCAAGTGTTCTGCATATAAATTGGTTCATATAAGCTTGGCAAAATAACTGATAACAAACGAGTGTAATGCCAAAAGGCTGAATATACTATCTAGGGTGATATCATGCAATGCAACAACATCTCAGTTGTAGTGGGTGCAACAACCACATTAGGTCTCGATCGTTAACAACATCAATCATAACGCAACCAAAACATGCAAAGGTAAAACACAACAGAAATACATAAAAGCACTCCATTCCATAGTTTTAAATTGCAGTAAGCAACATTTCAGTTTTGAAGGCTTCCACAACAACTCACCTACAATCACGTACCTACAATATTGACTATTGCAATTTAAAACCCTGCTTTGACTCATTTGCAAATGTACCTTTTCAAATATGTTAGCCTGGCTATTGCCTTTCTAGTGTAATCAAGTAGGAGCTTGGATTCCTTGTTAACTTCAGCCCTTTTTTCCTCCACTCCAGTCTTCCTTAGGGAAATGTCACCCATAGCTACAAGAAAGCTAAACACAGATTCCAGGGTGAATCCAAACTTTCAGTATTGATACAAACAAAACAACAATGGACAAACCAAACAAAACCCACCTACTCATTTCAGTATCTCTTATATTCAACAAGTTGGCCACATTTGCTAGAACTTGTGCTGATGTAACCACATTGGAGGGCAGGCTCTCCTGCGCTAAGCCCACATTCTCCAAAATCTCCCTAATCCTCGCAGCTGCAAATAATAATCATCATCACCAACGGATTTAAAAATTGACTATGCTTAAATGTTGCCAAGGCTGAAAGCTATAAACTTTCGATAGGTTGATATAACTTATTCCATGCTTCGTAACTCCCTCAATAAGTTTATGTGATCTTTACCAAATTATGATGTCGAGAACAAAACCAATACCAAAAACATCTATACAGAATTTTCATTTTTTAGTGAAATAGAAAACAGAATTTGAAATCCAACTAAAATAGCATCATGATCAAGCAATGATGCTCAAATGATATTAATGTCAAGTATTAAGATTATACAGATTAATGGGGTGATCTTTTAATTAGAAAGATATACCTTCTACTATTCATTTTAGTTTAAAACAACACTTACTAGGACTCAGGATACTATCTGTCTCAATCAGCATATTCTAACACGGTAATTGAGGAATCTATTTGTTGACAAAACAACGTTTTAATTTCTATCAAAAAAATTATAAATTCTGAAAAACACAAATTGTCTTGTATGATAACAAAACGTATCTGAGATAGATCACAATATCAAAGAAAAGATGATCAAATCAAATGTTCATATTTAAACCTTCTTTTTATTTATTTATTTATTTTAGATAGTAGACTGAATTAAATTCCAAAACTAAACATACAGATCATGATTTCTCAGTCTCAATAACTTCAGAACAATGATCGTCAGTCTACAATATTAACCAAACTGTAACCACATTCCCAGGAGAACATGTTCCGATATTGGAGAGCAAGCTCTCTCGCGACATACCCACGCTCTTCAAAATCTCCGCAATCCACGTAGCTGCAAGGTTTTAAATCCCAATGCGTAGCCACAATAGCAGCCAAATTTGCCGGCAGCTTCAGTAATCACGATCGTTTTGCTGATTGGAAAAAAATGAGGAACCCTAGCCATAACCCTAATTAGAAACAAATCATTATCACCATAGTTTCCACAATCCGTGGCTACGGCATCACAGCTTAGCCAGTCCAATTTCATGAGTACGTAATTTTCCACGATTGAAAACCACAGTCATTTTGGCGACAGAAAGCGGGAGAAACCCTAACCCTAAGAGTGACTGACCTTGGGATCGGTACTCGGAGGCCTTGAGGCGGAAATCGCGAGCTACGAGGCGCGCGGCCTCGTCTTTGGCTTTGGAAAGAGTGATGAGATGGTGCAAATGCGAGACGCTCCGCGGTGTGTATTCGAATTCCGGAACGGGTTTCCCAGCGCCTTCAAACGTCTTCGCAAGCCACTCCTTCACTTCCGCCATAGCCTCTTTCTCGCTCATTCTTCTCTGAAAACATACACACACAAGATTTCAGATCAAATCCGATGAATCAAAAACCACAATTGAGCGCAACGTATTTCAAATCTCTTCATTTGAACAAAGGAATCAACAAGAAAAAGAAAACAAAAGCGTTACCTTCTTCTGAATCTAATGAATCAATTCACACGGCTAACGCATTCTACTTTCGTCGTTTCAGTGGCGCGTGATTACGATCAAACTCCCCTCTATAATTTGAATTTATTTTGAACAGCATTGCAATAAAGCTTTATCTTCTTTTTTTTAAAATGCTAGTTGATTTGTTTCTCTGATTAAAAATACATTTTCCGCGCAGAAACTTGAAAATGCAGTATTTCTGTTTTGTTTTGAATTTTTTATGATTGGAAAATGTTGTGGGAAAGTGACACTTGTCACTGTGTGAAAAAGGAGAAATTAATTGGTATTTATGTGATTCCAGAGTATAATTATTTTTACTACTATTTATATTACGTGTATTGAGACCTATTATTGTTCTTTATAAATTAAAATTTTTAAATACATGAATATAGTGATTAATTGGTATGTGTTTGAATTCTCTGCACTTCACGATAAAGAAATACATAAAACTGTTTTATTATTTTAATATTTAGAAAAATAAATACATAAAATAAAATTATTACTGAAAGAAACATTTATTAAAGAACTATTTAAAAGTTAATTTTATATGTTTTTCAAATTTAGATTTACAATTTTTTTAAAATGTTTTAAAACTTAAATTTTGTAGTGTAATTTTTCTAACAATATAAATCCACACCTTTTAATCATAACACATATAAGACTCTTAATTCAATCAAATAAATAAGTAACACTTGTCAATAGACATCTTTAGCGAGGTTAAGAAACAGAATGTATAAAAGCACGCAAATTTACATAAATAAGTAATTTTTATTCCAAAAATCAACCAGATCTACCATTGTTATGAAACATATTACATATCATAAAAAAATTGAAGTTCTATACAACAAATCTGTAAGTAACATATCTGCCAGCTGTTTCACTTGGCCGTATAATCTTCACAACTTGACCTCGCTTCAGTCCATAGTATCTTGCAACAGGATCAGTCACCTGAACCCTAGGTAGCTGAGATCCACCCCAGAAATTTAGAAACAAAGCACCATGTCAGTGTCAACAGAAAATCTGTAGAACAAGAACTCAGTTTCTGTATTGAATTTTTTGGTGTTGTTTTCAGCTCAAGATTAAAAATACATTCATACTTTAAAAATCTTTTTAATATACTTTAAAACTTTAAAATTGATCATCATCAATATTTTGAAGACATGGCAGAGTAACAACACACACAAAAATATTCCAACATAGATCGTGGTGGCACTTCAATCACTTTAACCCATAATATTCATTAATCCAGAACACCACGGGACAAAGAATTGGTCATAGTAAATAATCCTAAAGACTAATTCGATATGACACGCTAAACATTTTTCACAAAGTGAAGACAGTGATGAACCTGGGTTTCTTTCACAGTGTATCTCTCAACCAAAGTTTTCTTCTCCGAGTCAGTGAGAACCTGATGTTCAGGAACAAGCTCATGCTCTTTAACGTTCACCAGCAGCTCTGCCTCCTGAATCAACACAACACTCTATCACAAAACTCACATTCACAAAACACAATCAAAATTAAATAAAAAAAATGTTCGTTCCATTACAGTAGTATTAGTATATCTAGAAGCTACCCAAATTATTTCCTATACATTTTTGTAAGTTTTTCTACACTCGAACAATCTTTACATTTTAGTGTCTAATAACAGAAAACCTAGAAACCACCACGTTAGTTCCGATACAAAGGGTTTTAACATTTGGTATTCCAATGAAATTATGTAGTGGATGGCGTTTCAAATATACATCAACATGCAGTACTCTCTGCTTCATTTCAAGCTCAAAACCTCCACCCATTTTCAGTAATCTTACTTAACTTTTTAGTAAATCCCAACACAGAGAAAGTACTTTGTCCTTTTCCAACACATACTTTCAATAGATTGCTCCACCATAGTTTATCAACACGAAAATGCTGATGAGTTCACTTGAAAAACACATCAGATGGAAGTAGAACAGACAATTCTAGGCAAATCTAAGATTCAAAGTCTGTTTGAATAGAAAGTCAAACGTGATTACGATCATTTCTCTTTTTACAGATAAAAGGCTTTATACTTCCATTAAAGTTCTCATAAGCATTTTCATCTTGTATCCAATCATGTCTCGTCTCCCTGAAAGACCACACATCTTTCATTTCAACACAAACTTCAACCCTTTAGAACTTAGAGTAATCCTGCCAATAAAAGACCCTTTTAAGTTCTCCATTCCAAATTCCTATAGTTGTAACTTTTCTCCATTTCATGTTAGAATTTTTTTCTAAAATGTACATACATTCTTCTTTATTTCATTCTTCATGGTTAATGCGCATTTAAACAAACAGTTCTTACAAATTTCTATAACTAAAACTAACAGCATATAATTTTATGAGTAACTACTTATTTGGTTTATGAATAACAATTAAATAAATTAGATCAGTGTTAACATTTAATCTGAAAGAGAAGGGGAAGGCAACCTGAAAAACCTCCAAGTGAAATTTGGATGAGATTTCGCTGATGCAGGTTCGGGCGAACGGGGTGAGGCTGGTCTGAGTAACGAGAATGGCTCTGTAGACGTTTTCGGAGTTCATGCGGTTAGTGTAAGTCTTCATGGTTTTGACGCCGACCTTGGCCTCCTCCGGGAAGAAAATGTAGATCTGGTCGCCGGAGTTGTCCTTCTTGGACTTGTTGATGACAAGGTCCTCACGCTTCATGTGTTCGCCGTACTTGGATTTGAACTGGTGTTTGGACATGTTGATCTCGAAGTCTCCCACAAGGTACCCTCTGTCCCTCAGCATCTGCATCACCGTCTTCCTGATTCGGAACAGCCTCGAAATTTCTTCCTCGGAGAGCACCATCACTTTGATTTTGCTCCCAAATTTGGTTCTTCTTCATTACCATTCTTCTTTTGCCCTAAAGTTTGATCTTTTATGCTGTGATTGTATCAAATGATTCACTATGAGAAAATTTAGCAGTGCAGATCTTAATTTTTTGTTTTGTATTCCACGGTTACCACTGAAATGCGGATTGAAAGGAGGAGAGGGTGAGAATTTTGACCACCTCACTCATGACCGAAAAAGAAGAAATAAAAACACATCATGAAGTAATATAATAATAATAATAATTTATTTTTGTTTTTATAGGTAATCTTTTCTATATTATTTTACATATTTAAATTAAAAATATATCATTGGTGTTGGGAAGATTGTATTAAAAAATCCAGTGTTTGTTTATCACCATCTATGTATCAACTTTTTGTGAAAAAGTTCTGCATGTAAATTTGTAAAGAGTTATATATATAACAATTCATGTTAAAAAGTGTGTCTAACATATTTTTTAACTGACGTTAAAATGTGTAAACAAATTCATATGTTAACTTTTATTTAAGATTTTCTTCTATAACAACATAATCGACTAGATGGTTAATATTTCATTTCAAATATTACAATTTTTATATATTTATTATTTTGACTGATCTAAAGTGTATAAACTAGGAAATTAGATTTTTTTTAAAAGTTATAATTGTATTGTTCTTATAAATTTTTTAGACTAAGAATAAAGTGTATTAAAAAAACAAATTCATGAGATTGAAATTTGGAGTATTAGAAAACAAATGCTTAGACTAAACATTTAGAGTACTAGAAAAATAAATTAAAATTAAAAATTTAAAGTATTAAAAAAATTGACTTTGTTAGACTCTTAATTGTTTTAATTATAGTTAAAAAAAAACTTAGTGAGAATCTATTTTGTGATTAACAGGTCAATTTAGAAATAATCTACAATTCGGTCACAACACAACTTAATCACTTATTTCAAATTTTAAGATACAAAACGAATGTCAACTAGGTTACTAATTGCACTTACCCTTTAATATGAGATTTATACTTTACCTTAGTAGATCTTTTTTCTTAATCTTAATCCTAACTAATATTTTATCTTTCTTTTATATGTTTTTTATATTTTTCTCATTATGTTTTACTACTTCATTTTCACCTTTTTTTTTCTCTTCTTATAATATATTTCTTAAATATTTACATGTTTTTACCAATTTCAGAACTCTATGTTTTTCAATTTGACAAAATAGTTATTTGTGTGAAAGGTTAATAAAAACCATTTCAAGCTTATCCTTTGGATGTTTTTTTATTGAAAGTATATAGTTTGTTTATGTTATTGTTTATACATTTGCTATATTTAAGTTTGGGAAAAGCATTGTGTTTCAATTGTTTAAGAGGGACCTTACAATTATGGTGTTGGTGTTGAAAAAACATTTGGGTGTGACATTTTTTATGCACGTTATAAGCGACTTTCCTATTGTTCTATATTTATTAAATAAGAAAGTGTAAAATTTTTCATTAAATTTTCTCCTCCTTTATTCAAGGTGTTTTAAAAGTCAACACAACTAAAGAGTAATTCAGTTTAATTTGGTTTGGTTCGGTTTGGTTTGGTTCGTTTCGGTTTTGTTTGGTTCGGTCCGATTCGGTTTGGTCTGGTTGAGTTTGGCTCGGTCTGGTCCTGTCCAGTTTGGTTTGATTTGGTTTGGTTTGGTTCGATTTAGTTCAATTTGGTTTGGTTTAGTTTAGAGCAGTTTGATTTGGTCTGGTTTGGTTCAATACAGTTCAGTTTGGTTCAGTTCGATTCATTTCAGTTTGGTTTTCTTCGGTTTGGTTCGATCCGGTTCTGTTCAATGAGATCTGGTTCGGTTCGGTCCGGCCTAGCTCAGCCCGGTTCGATCCGATCCGGTATGGTTCAGTTCAGTTTAATTCGGTTCGGTTTGATTTGATTCTGTTCGGTTCGATTTGGTTCGGGTATGTCCGATCCGGTCCGGTTTAGTTCGATTTGATTTGGTTTGATCTGTTCTGGTTCAGTCCAGTTCGGTTTGGTTTGGTTTGGTTTAGTTCGGTTTGATTCGGTTATTTTCTGTTTGATTTAGTTCAGTTTGGCTCTGTTCGATTCAGTGTGGTCTGGTCCAGTCTGATTCGGTTCAGTTTGGTGCGGTCCAGTTCAGTTCAGTTTGTTCGGTTCGGTTCAGTTTAGTTCGGTTTAAATTCGTTTTGGTTTGGTCCAGTTCGTTTCGGCTTGGTCCGTCCCAGTCTGATCCGTTATTGTTCGGTTCGATTGGGTCGGATTCGGTTCGATTCAATTCAGTTCGATTCGATTAGGTTCAGTTTAGTTCGATATGGTGCAGGTTAGTCCAGTCCGATTTGGTTCGATTCGATTCGTTTCGATTCGATTAGGTTTGATTCAATTTAGTTAGATAAATAATATATAATGATTTTTAAATTAGAAAAATAAAATATGTACATTAGGAAAAATTTTAAAACAACGTCGAGTGAAAATTAAAAAATAAGTTTTTAATTTTCATAAAATTTTAAGTTAAAATTTATAAAAAATATATAAATAATTTTTGTAAATATTTGTTAAATGTAAAAATGAAAATTAAATTCCTAAAAAAAGTAAGTTTTTTAAATAATTATTAAAGAAAAAATAATTTTTGGTTAAAGATAAACTATTTATAAAATAATTAATTTTTAAACTAATGATTAAAGATAATCTATTTATAAAATAATTAATTTTTAAAATAATAATTAAAGATAAAATTAAAGAACGAAATAATGAAATGTAGAAAAAAAATATCTCTTTATATATATATATATATATATATATATATATATATATATAAACATGTTAAATAGTTTCTCTGTAAAATATTATAATTATTAATTTTAATTCATAGGATATTAAAACGAAACCCACGTAAAAAGCAAAACACTAAAACATATAAAATTGAAACGAAGACAGATTTATATTTATATTTTGAAAACTTGACCATTATAATGTCATACTAATTTGGAGCAATAATTAATAAGAAAAGTCAAGGAATATAGTTCTATTGGCATGGCATGTGAATTAATACAAAATTTTAGTACGCGTTCAATTTCTAAAACTAAAAATAATGGTACAGGAATCACAGAAGAAGAAAAGATAAAAGTTGAAAATATCATATTACGAAAATTAAATTTAAAAATATTTATTTAAATATTTAAAGGGGGTCTTTTTAAGTCTTTTACTTCTAGAAATTAACTAAACAACTTGAATGATTGTTGACATCAAATTTGTACATTGCAACCAGGTCAAACACAGTGCAATTCTAATCCTTTTAATATAGATTTATTTATTTATTAATATAGAGTAGTGTGACTTGTAAACACAGAGTCATAAACTGGAATATTCAAAGACAGATAGAATTAAAACATATTTTAAGAAAATAAAATTATAGTACAGAAATTAAAAAAGGAAGCGAAGACCAAACGTGAATTACAGCTTTGGACTCTCCGAAGGACGCAAAGAAGAACGGAGAGTTTCAGAAACTTCAGAAAGGTTTTGCGTTTTTAGTTGCCAAACGCCGTCGTTTAATGGGCGATGAAAAATCCTCCATGGCCATCACCACTAGAGACAGAGATCGAGAGCTTCTCATCCCCGTCGCCGACACCGCCGCCGCCGCCGCCGCCTCACTTTCCCCCAAGCCGTCGCCGTCATCGTCCGCGCATCATGCTGGACGCGAGGTGATCTCTTCCTTCAATGTTTTCCATTTAGGGTTTTCAATTCCGCTTTTTTATGCAATTCGCTCAACCTGGACTGTTTTGAATGTGTTGGGTTGGGGGATTTACTTTAAAGTTTGTACTTTGACTTGAATTGAGCTTTTTTCGGGATGAACCAGATAGGCATTGAGGAGTTAAATAGTTTCTTGTTGAGAGCAGTGTGTGGCTTCAAGAGAATGAGGATTTAAGTGAATGATAGTCTGAGTTTGTTTCATGAATCACCGAATTGTATTCAAACTGAAAAGTGATCGCAAAATGGTGACGAAGTGAAGCCATCTAGTCCTAACTATTACAAGCTATATGTATATAATTGAGCAATAGTTTCCTTTTACAACCTAATTAGAAAGAAATTTAGGTGCACGTATTGGGTGTAAATGTTCATTTTTTGTTTTCGTGGTTTTGAATACCAGAGAAGAGTTATAGGTCGCATACGAGAATTTGCTATACCTCCTTAACTATTTGTCTGACAGATTGCTCTTTTTCCTGTTTCTGTCATTTTGTAGACTTTTTTCAAAGTTATTAGAAGCTGGGCATCAAAAAAGTTCATGACAGGATGGTGCGTGATTCTTCTGTCCATCATCTTGATGTTTAATCATTGATACATGAGATGCATTGCATTTTCATACGCATGATACTGTTTTTGTTTTCTGAATGAATTTGCCTCGTGCATGCCTTGCATTCTTTGAGATGCTGGTTTATTTTCATAATTTGTTGTCTTCACTTTATTTCTACATGCATCTTTTCTGTTTTTTGTGTTATATCGCAAAAGGAAAATTACAGAGCATAATAGTTGATTTCTGATTATGGGGAAGCTCTTGCTTCTTTTCTCCATTACGGGAGGATATATATTCCTGGTGATATTCCAAGAGACCAAGTGATATCTTTCTTATTGAGAAATTTTAAATGAATGAAAATCCTGGGTTCTGTTTATGAAGACTGTAAATCTAAAAATCGCTTACCAGGCACCAGATACTATTATGCACTCTTTTATGACAATTCTCATCACAAGTGCCGTAAAAGTATGTACCAATCTCATTGCTATCTTGTCACTTTATTTGAACTAAAAGGACAAAATGATGGAGAAATATTAAGTTTTATGTCATTAATGATGATTTAATATGATGCTTGCTCCTAAGGAGAATATGTGTTTTTGTCAGTATACTCTCTCTGCTTGTACATATCTATGGTTTGCTGAATTATGTTTGGTTACCTTTATTTGTTTGGATCAGTGGTTGCATTGTCCTTTTCTAATTTCCAAAGTCCTTTGCTTATCTCACAGTTAGTTCTTTTGCAGTGTCATTCTCTTTCCAATTGCTATCACCTTCTATATAACATGGTGGTTCATTCATTTTGTGGATGGATTTTTCTCTCCTATCTATGCTCAACTTGGAATTGATATTTTTGGTAAGTGATTATGTTTATGGTATTTCACAATTAACTTTTACTCACGCAAAGATTGTAACAAAGTTCGTTTTTATACATCAACAACTTTGTCTTGTGGCAGGAATTGTTTTAAGAATTTTCTTTTTCACTTAAGATTGCTAAGATCATGGTTACTTAGTATTCTATTGTATTTGATGCATGCTTAAGTGAATTTATATTCGTAATATTTCTATATTTGTAGCCTTCTCTATTTTTTGGCCTTGGAGTGAGTTTGATTATTTCATTGAACAGCAAGCCTTTTTCATTTGATTTTATTGTTTGAAACTTGTTAACTCTATTTACTGATATTTGGATTTGGCCAGGTCTCGGTTTCATAACTTCCATAACTTTCATCTTCTTGGTTGGGGTTTTTATGTCATCATGGTTGGGTGCATCTGTCCTGGGCCTTGGGGAGTGGTTTATCAAGCGAATGCCACTTGTTCGTCATATTTATAATGCCTCCAAGCAGATCAGTGCTGCTATCTCTCCAGGTGTGTGTTTGCCAACATGTAACTCTTAATTGGTATGAGTGAAAAATTGGATGAGAACAGTTTATGCTAACATGCATATTGTCACAGATCAAAATACACAAGCCTTCAAAGAAGTAGCCATCATCCGGCATCCACGCATTGGAGAATATGCATTTGGGTTCATCACCTCATCTGTTACTCTTCAGGTCTCTGAAACCTCGATATTTAGAATATTTTAAGTTCAGAACATTTACTAGCATCATTTCTTGACTCTTGAGTTTGGTTATAATTCCCTGGTGTTACTTAGTGCCATTCCTTGTCTATGATCCCATCAATATGATGTTATTCGATATTTAGTTTAGCATTTTTCATGTTCTTTTTCAATTATTGTGTATCTTAATACTGTACATACAATAAGCTATGGGAAGATTTCATTATTGGTAAGCAGATCATGCTTGGAGTTTGATAAGACTGGTTTATGGTCAGTTCATGATGATATCTGTGTTTACAAAGATTTTTCACAGCATTAATTAAATTATTTTTCAATATTTTTTACAGAACTATTCTGGAGACGAGGAGTTATACTGTGTCTATGTTCCTACAAATCATCTCTATATCGGTGATATATTTCTAGTCAACTCCAAAGATGTCATTAGGCCAAACTTGTCAGTTCGAGAAGGAATTGGTGAGTGATTCTTTTTCATTTACTTGAAGTTTCAAATTATAGAGGTCAAAGCAGGTATAATAATAATTCATATGACCTACTCTTGAAGATTCATCTCTAGAAGGCATAATAATAATAATAAGAAGAAGAATAACGATAATTCATTCCACTAATTTGTCTTGAAATTGCAGAAATTGTTGTTTCGGGAGGCATGTCAATGCCACAGATCCTATCAACGATAGATTCACCCATCATACCAGGGGAAATAAGTAGAATCAACAGAAGCTGAGAGTGAAGAGCAAAGTAGTTATTCATGTTTCTGTTCCTTGGTGTCATGTGAAGCCATCAGAATGACAATGCAATCACTGTGTTGCGGATGCCATTATTGAATTTACGTGATTGATCGCTGAGAAAGTGAGACTCTGAGGGCTTGTGTAACATTGGTTTGTGTAAGAATGTAGAGTTTAGCATTTATTTGATAACCATACAAAATTCTATTCTGTGGTTGGATTCTCGGATTTTTACCTGTGTATAATGTACTGGTTCTCCACCTGTTATAGCAATTCAATTTTGTAGCTCTCATTCATGGCTTTCAACTTCATGAAGTATTTCTGAGTTATCATTAAGATTGATTCTGCACAGAAGACAAGAAAAAAGTTGCAAATTTTCGTCCTCTAAATTTATGATAGTTCATTTCAAACTCTTCTTTGCTCAAACGTTTAATGCTCAAATGGTTAATGTATTACAATTTGTTTGAGTTTGTCTCAACAATTGCAAATGTTAAATCATTTCAATTGTTAACCGTAAATATACTCAATTGTTGTTATCATCGATTATGAATAAAATTATTTTTGTTTTGATTTAGTGTTTGAACATTGATTTTAAGATAATCAATTTCATTTGGATGCAATAAAAAATTTCTTAGATGAAAAACAGAATTATGAGACTAAAGAAACAAATGTGTTTAGAAAAACAAAATATCGATTTCAATTATTCTTTCAAACACTTAGCCAGTTGTCCAACATGGCAATAAATTTGATTTAGAATCGTACACTCTGATACATTTTTTTTTAATTAAAACATTCATTTTGTTCGCTTTTGATTTAATAACTTTTAGGTAGAAAAAAAATATTATTACTTAATTAAAACTGTAAAAGTGAAATTTAAATATACGACAATAGAATAAAGTCAGCAGAATTTAAGAAACCTTTTTTTTAATGTGAAACTACTAAACCTATCTATTATATTTTATTTTTAATAATTTTTGTTTGTAAAACAGAACAATTTGTCTATTTTTGGAGGTACTCAAAAGACCCACTTCTTCCAACTGGGTGTCAATTGTTTTTATATTTCTTTATTTATTAAATATACTTTCTTTCCTTTATTTTTTACCAAAAATATCCTATATATAAAAATCACATAAATTATATTTTTTGCACCCTATGTTCATTATTTTTTAAATCCTTTGCATCTATTTTATCCCTTCTTATTTTCTCTACGAAAATACTTTTTATTGAAGTATACCAAATATTCAAACCCAAATTCTAAAATTTATTAATTATATATTTATATTAAGTTTTTAAAATATTTAATATATCTTTATATTGTTCTACGTAAAATATTTAGTTGTTTTTCATTTTAGAAGTTTATATAGCGTTTTGGTTCTTGAAATTATAGTTTGCTATGTTTTTTTGGATTTAAAATAAATTTTAGGCAAGATTGACTAATTTATTTACTTAATTTACCATTGATCTATGTTTATGGGAATAAGTTCATCATCTTTGTAGACATTGAAAGTTAATTGAAAGGAAAATAACATTTTACTTATTTTTGCATATTAATTAATGTATATATAAGTAAATTGTAAATTATTTTGGATTGCCTTTAAGCATTGCAGAACTTATTTGTATTTTGTAAAATATTTTTAATACAAATATTTTGTTTGAATGTTATTACTTATTTAACGTTCAATTATATTTAAATTTATTGTAAATGTGTAAAGATATCATTTTGGTACTTGTCAAATTAATTACGAACAATGCCTAAAAAAGCAACAGTTTTCCTTTCAATTGGTGATTGTAAAATAAATGCAATTGTTAGAAATCCAACGCAATTAATTGATTATTTAATAGGGTTTAATGAAGTTGTGAAATTCAACCATGGACGACTTTTTAATTATTTTGTAGAAAATTCAAAATACTTAACACTGTAATTAAATGTCATTAATTTAATATTTTTACTATTAGTAGTTTACATTTGAAATTTAAATTTATTCTTACACAGGAGAGAGGCTGAATCCCTTTAATTTATTTTTATTTTAACTTTTTAATTTATAATGAACTCTAATATCACATATTCATATATGACACGAATTGTGTATGTCAGGTGCTTCAAGATATTTATCAATGAAATATCTAATTTATAAAATAGCAGTACATTACAATAAAATATTTGAATAGTGACCAATTTTAGTAACAATAAATAATTAGTCACTAGTGACCAAATTCACAACTAAAATAGTTTCAATAAATTATAATCGATCTCTAAATTGATAATTAAAATAGTTTTAATGATGAATTGATTTTTAAATTGATCATTACCATTAGCTACAAGGTTTTGACTACTAAAATAATTGGTCTCTAATTAGAAAATTTTTGGATTCACACATTAACAATCATATATTGATTATGTTTGTAAGAATTATTGTACATTTTTCATTATTCATATATCACATATATATCACATATCATATCTAATTATTTAAAAGATAAACGTAAAGTATCGGATACATATATATCATATCCGGTACATTATCGTATATAACTAGTAATGAATAATAATTCCTTTTTTAGTAATAAAAAAAATATCAAAAAATGACACAAATCATCACACTAAAAAAATACACATAGACAACATTACGTAAACAACATTTTAATCGTAATGAACTGAAAATTGTTATTATATTTAGTTTTTAATATAAACCTGATTGGGTGGGTGTGACTTGTATGTATAAAGTCACATGGAATGTTTAGAAAAAACAGATAGAATTAAAACATATTTTAAGAAAGAAAATATAAATAAATAAATAAAAAAGAAAGCGCAGACCAAATTAATGTGAATTGAGGCTTTGAACTCTCCAAAGGACACAACAACAGAGAAAAGAATTTTCAGAAAAGAGGTTTTGCGTTTCGTGTTTTGAGTTTCCCGTTCAGTTCTCGAAAACGGCGTCGTTTGATGGGCGCTGAAAAATCCACCATGGCCATCACCACTAGAGATAGAGATCGAGAGCTTCTCATCCCCGTCTCCGCCGTCGAAGGCCCTGCCGCCTCTTCCTCCTTGCCGTCGTCGTCCTCTTCGTCTTCCCCGCATCATCCTGGACGTGAGGTGATCTCTCTATCTACCCTCTCCCAATTTGGGTTTTCGATTTTAACCATTACAATTCGTTCTCGCTTCCTTTTTTTTTTTCCCCAATTCGGTCAATCTGGTGTTTTGTGAATGTATTGGGTTATGGGATTTACTTGAAAGTTTCTTCCTTGACTTGAATTGAGTTTTTCTTTAGGATGAACCTGTTAAGGATTGGGGAATCAATAATTTCTTCGTCAAGAGCAGTGTGTAGCTTCAATAGGATGGAGATTTAAGTAGGTGTTAATCTGAGTTTGTATCACGATTCATCAAATCAAATTGTATTCAAAATAAAAAGGGGTAGCAAAACTAGCAATGAAAGAAGTGAAGCTATCTAGTGCTAATTATTGTAAATGGAGCAATAATTTAGTTTTACGTAAGTAAAAAGAAATTATTTAGTTGCATATATTGGGAATCAATGTTTTCTCTTTTTTTGTGGTTTGAATACCAAATATTAGTTATCGCGCTCTTTTATTTGCTATGCCTTCTTTAGTATTTGTCTGACAGATTGCTATTTTATTTTGTTGATTCTGTCATTTGTAGACTTTTTACAAAGTTATTAGAAGCTGGGCATCAAAAAAGTTCATGTCAGGATGGTGCGTGATTCTTCTATCCCAATATCTTCATAAACATGGTTGTATGATATGTGTTGTTGCATGCTCTTACACATGATCTTGTATATGTTTCCTCCTGAATGAATTTTCCTTTTGCATGCCTCGTATTCTTTGATGTGACGGTTTTCTTTTTCTTGATTTTTTTTATTTACATTTTATTTCTGCTGGCATCTTGTTGTTTATGGTGTTGCATTGCAAACGAAAAGTTACAAAGCATGCTAGGGGAAAATATATATTCCTTGTAGTATTCAAAGAGTTCAACTAATACTTTTTTTTTTTTTTTAATTAGCAAATCTTAATTGAATGAAAATCCCAGGTTCTATAATCTAGAGACCGTAGACCTCCAAATCACTTTCTGGACACCAGTTACTATCATGCACTCTTTTACCACAATTCTCAATATAGTATGACAAAAACATGTAACAATCTCATTGCTATCTCATCACTTTGATTTAAATTAAAGGATAACATCCTGGAGAAATGGATAGAATTTATGTCATCAATGATGATTTAATAGTGGATACTTGCTCCTAGAAGAATATTTTTTCTTGTCCAGTATAACCCTCTCTGCTTGTAATATGGATTACTGAATTATGTTTGGTCCCCTTTTTGTTTGGATCAAAGCTCTCTTTGTCCTTTTCAAATTCCCAAGGTTCTTCGTTTCTTTGTTGTTTAATTGGTGATATCTCACTGCTAGTTCTTTTGCAGTGTCATCCTCTTTCCAATTGCTATCACCTTCTATGTAACGTGGTGGTTTATTCATTTTGTGGATGGATTTTTCTCTCCTATCTATGCTCAACTTGGAATTGATGTTTTTGGTAAGTGCTTATGTTTTATGGTATTTCACAATTAATCTTATGTAAAGTTCAATTTTTGGCTTGAAACTTAGTTTGTCTCGTGGCAGGGCTTTCCTAAATATCATATTTTTCACTAAAAGCTGTTAGAATTATGGCTATTAATTATTCATTTTTTTAGCATATTAAATGATTTTATATTCATAATATTCTTTTTCTCTGTCTTCTCTATTTTTTTCAGAGTAGGTTGGACTATTTAAAGTTGAAATGTCCAATAGAGAAACAATACTGTTTTTAATTATTTTTATTGTTTACTACATGTTGACATTATTGGCTAATCTTTGGTCAGGTCTTGGATTCGTAACTTCCATAACTTTCATCTTCTTGGTTGGGGTTTTCATGTCATCATGGTTGGGTGCATCTGTCCTGGGTCTTGGGGAGTGGTTTATCAAGCGAATGCCACTTGTTCGTCATATTTATAATGCCTCCAAGCAGATTAGTGCAGCTATCTCTCCAGGTGTGTGTTTGCCAATATCTAGCTCTTGATTGTGATAATGGTATGAATGAAATATTGGATGAGAACAGTTTATGTTAAGGTGCATATTTTCACAGATCAAAATACACAAGCATTCAAAGAGGTAGCCATCATTCGGCATCCACGTGTTGGAGAATATGCATTTGGGTTCATCACCTCGTTTGTTACCCTTCAGGTAACTTTGGTGTTTGACAACAGATTTTAGGTTCAGAACATTTACTTGCATCAATGTTTGAATCAGATTCTCGTTATGATTCCTTGCTGTTATCACTTTAATTAGTTGTTTAATGTTACTTATAATGTAATTTTGGTTATTTTCTGATGGTGATGTAGCAATTTAGTAAATAATTTTGTTGTCTTATTGTACTGAATAATGCAAAGTTTGCTCAACCAATTCCTGTTTGGCTTGCCTTGATAAATAATAGAATTATAATTTTACATTATTGGCTATATATTTATGAATAAGAGCTCTTTCATTGGCTGAGGTGATTACAATTGCCTTTTTAGTGCCCTTCTTGAAATCCATGATCCTTTATGATGATGTTGGTTTTTATTTAGATTTTAGCTTTTTCTATGTGGCCTTTTTCAATTATTATGTATCTCAAAGTTGTACAGGTGTTTTGGGGTGAATTTCTCCATAAACACTTTGAGAAGAGAAAGAGAAGAAAATTTAAAAGTAGCTTCTCCTCCCTAAGCTAATTTCATGAAGCTCTCGCTGTTTTTCTAAATTTTGTATTTTTAACTTGTGCATGTGCTAATTTTATCTTATGAAGAAGTTTTTATCTTTTTTTTTTTTTCCTTTTCTCGTATAAGTGTTTATGGAGAAGCTCAGCCAACAAGTATATACAATATGCTAAAGGAAAGTTTCCATAAAGCTAAGCATACAATGATTTGAGTTTGATGGAATGGAACTAGTTTATAGTCAACCATTGATGATTAGACGTGTTTATAAAGATTTTACACATCATTGCATGTTGAAATTAATTTTTTCAATATTTTTTTTACAGAACTATTCTGTAGATGAGCAGTTATGTTGTGTCTATGTTCCTACAAATCATCTATATATCGGTGATATATTTCTTGTCAGCACCGCAGATATCATTAGACCAAACCTGTCTGTTCGTGAAGGAATTGGTGAGTAATTGTTTTATATTTACATGTTTCTAGATGATGAAACTCCAATCTTAACTTCTAATATACCAGATAGTATCTAGTTGAATTTGTTTGGAAATTGCAGAAATTGTTTCACCATCATTATCATTATCATTATTATCACTGTTATGATAATAGTTCATTCCTCTCTAGTTTCATCATATGGTTGAATTTGTTCAAAATTTTCAGAAATTGTTGTTTCGGGAGGCATGTCAATGCCACAAATTCTATCAACGTTTGATTCACGCATCACACCAGGAGAAATAAGTAGAATCATCAGAAGCTGAGAGTGAAGAGCATAGATGTTCATTTTTACCTGTGTATAATGTACTGGTTTTCCACTTGTTATAGCAATTCATTTTTGCAGTTCTTATTAATTGATAACTTTCAACTTAATGTAGTGTTTCTTTCTTTGCTGTTATCATTAACCAACTAACTAATCATCAATCTGCTACCAAACATCGTTAGCAGACTGTAAATTAAAGTTTAGTTTGCACCTAAGTCAAATAAATTAAGTTCCAAGTAATTGTTCTGTAATTTTCTGTGTGCCAACCTCCTTTATTTTTTATCTGTGGTATATCATGCTTTTTGTAAGTAATAAATTAATTCTATGATATATTTGATTCAAGATTTCACTAACTCAAGAACAACTCACGAATTAAAAGTAAGATAAGAAATTAAGAATCGATCTAACATCAACAACATAATATAAGAACATAATGGAATATAGAATAGGAGTGATGCAACGAAATGAAAATATAAGAATTAAAACATAAAAACAAGTAAAAACAAATCAAATAAAAAGAAGGAGAAAAGGCCTCAAGATTAAAAAGAACAAGTCATTTAAAGTTGAATTTTTCATTTTTTCCACAGATAAATGCAATGAAAAATCATCACTTAAATACAAACTCAAAATAAGATTCAAAGGATAAAAAAGGCCTTTCTCACACATGTGTTATAAAATCTATGTAATTTCGTATATATCAAAAAGAGAATTACAAATAGAAACCTACGATATTCATAGTCTAATTTGGCCGAATTTTACATTATAGTTAATGAAGGAAAAAATCGAAAAATCATGTTTTTCATATATTGTATCACTTATATAATTTAACCCGAAATTGAAGTGTTTTAGTTTTAGAATGAATGCACAACTGAAATTTAGAACTCACTTATTTCCTCTTAACCGATTATATCTGAATATAATTTTGATTATCACCACTAGGGGTGGGCATGGATCGGATATTTAATGATCCAATCCACATCCATTTTATATCCAAATAATTGGATTAGATTTTTGACCCAAATCCATTTTTTTAGTAAAAATAGTTTGGATTTTTTTAGAATCCAGATCCAAATATTTGGATCAAGATTTAAATCCAATCCAAATATTTGGATCAAGTTTAAAATCCAGAATCCATTTTTAATAAAAGAAATTTAAATTGAATTTCTT
>Ga0214545_1000527_pt1 | contig 61569 bp, 37 predicted proteins | sample CNSS4metaG_FD_160064 | JGI IMG/M metagenome (GOLD analysis project Ga0214545, IMG submission 160064) | Root nodule microbial communities from cowpea collected in UCLA plant growth center, Los Angeles, California, USA - CNSS4 | ecosystem: Host-associated > Plants > Roots > Nodule | place: USA... | reverse complement strand
AAAGCAATAATTAAATGATATTTGATCGTTTTTCAATATTATCACGATGAATTCAGAATTATTTAATAATTATTTTTTATACATTTATAAATATAAATTAGTAAATTTCATTACTCTTAATTAATTATCATTAAATCTGCCATTCATTTTATTAAAATAAAAAGTGTAATTAACAAAATGTTCTTAAATGAATATCATCTTATATTAGTTGGTTGTCCTTGAAATTGAAATAGAGTCAAAAAAATATAGTTTAGTTTTAAAAGAATTTTAATATGTTGTCAATTTAAAAATTAATTAAAATAATATACTATATCAGGCCTGGTACTATGAAGAATATATTTAGGTGGGACATTCTATCTACGGAAAATGCGTCTTAATTTTAAAAGTTGACGCTAATTAATTAATAATATTAATATATAAACAAATATAAAAAGAAATAGAAATGAAAATAATAAATAAATATTATTAATATTGGTGGATGTCTTTGAAGTAATATTTATTCCAGGAAATCACAAAAGATACTGCAAACTAAAAAAGACAGAAACAATAAATGGTTGTCAGAATAATGACAATTTTCTTGAAGGATGGAGCTTGCTGTGCAGAGTAACACAGCATGAAAGATTAAACAATTCCATTTGGGGTGAAACATATTTTTTTATGGTCACTTCTTCTTAAAAGAAATAAAAAGCATATATAATTACTAAAACTTTCCTTAAAATATTTAGATTCGATTACTTTTTTCTTAAAAAATGCTTGGTAGGTTTTATTTTTGTTTATGTTTCGATTTAAGTTTTAATTTTTGAAAAATTTGATTTAATTATGTTGTTTCTTTAATATTTTATAAATAGTGTTAAAGTCATCTTACATGTTAGTTTGAAATTTTCTTTTTAATTATTTTACAAAATTATTTTGTAATGTCTCAGATTTCATGATGTGACACATAAGAGGACACTACCACACGTCAGTATTGATATCAATGTGTCTATGACCAAATTTATTATATATAATGTCTAATTCACAAACCAATTTAGAATATAATTCACAAATTAATTATAATTTTTTTATTTATAATAAAAATTATTTTAAATATTACTAATTTTTAGTTTATAAATTTGTATGTTGACTAATTATTTTTTTTTCTAAAATCAATTTTTAATTAAAGATTTTTTTTTGTAGTTTTAGGATATTTAGTATTTTTAATATTTTAGAGACTTGGTATTCAAATATTATATGTTAGTTTTATTTTGATAACCTTTATGAACATTCGCTAGTATAATTTTTTGTTAGTATAATTTTTTGTATTTATAGATGAGTTTGAAGAAAATAAATTTGTTGATAAACCTAAATTTAAATTATTTGTAGATACTTCCATTAATAACAAATTTGTCGATAAAATTTATTAGTAAAATTTGTCGATAAATTAGAATTTGTATTACTAATGAATATTTATATTGGAAATATATTTAAGTGCCAAGTTCATCGATAAATTAGAATTTGTATTATCGAGAAATATTTGATGTTGAAAAGGAGAACTTACTCACTCAAATGAAGTTTTGATGATGTACAAAACTAACATGTTTAAGCACTACCATTAGTAATAAGCTTAATCTTTCATTTGAATAGATAGTGCTTGCTTAGGGTCAATGAAGTCAAGCCTAGAACTACATAGATCAACTAATCCAATCCTGAATTATATAAATATAAGTGTTAATTCCTTAATGGATTAGCAACTTATCTAATCAATTATAATATGCACTGTAGTCACTACAATAAAAATTCCATCATGATAATCGATTAGATAAATATCCTAATCCTTTAATCTCACCATTAGACTTCCTTTTTAAACACAAAATCAAAAACCTAAATTGAAAGATTGAGAAAAGAGAATTCTTAAGTTCTTAAGAGATTACTCTATTGGGTGTTCATAGAGATTAAGGATGGATTTAATCTTGGGAGATCAAGCTTGGCATTAGGGACCAATTATGATTTATTCACAACAATAGATGTACTCGTTCCACTTCTTTTTGAATTACATTTCTTTACATCGTTATTCACTGTGTAGGTGAATGTTTAGTTGCAATTGTGTGAAGCATTGCACTTAGGGAGAGTTCTTTATTACTGAATAAGTTCTTTGTGTCAATAGAATCTAGAATTATTTAGGTGATCTTGTAATTCTTGGTACTCTATTAATTTAGAGGAAATATTCTAAGCTTTGATTGCTTAGGAGAAATTAGATATAGATTCATCTTGAATCAAACCAGTATAAAAATTGTGGCCTTCTCTCTTTCTCTTTATCTTTCTTGTGATTCTTAATTGTTGGAAGTAATCCATTATAATAGCAAAGGTTAATTGATTAACAAATCTGATAAAGATTGAAAAGAATTTCAAGAATCTTTCAAAATACAAAAAATCTTGAAATACCAATTCACCCCTCCTCCACACCCCCTCTTGGTTACCATATATTAGACTTATCTAATTTAACATTTAATGGTCAAGTTCGTTGGGAATTTATGATTCCTATTACTGATAAATATTGGTAAATTCATCAAGTAAATAAGCGGGAAATATTTTGCTAATTGTGATGAGATTTAGAAAAGATGGATGAGTAGAAGAGAAGAAAAAGGGAACTAGGAGGAGGAGAATGAGAATGAGGAGGATGTGGTGGCTTGGTGGCAGTGGTGGTGGCTTGTCAAGTGTGGCGATCAAAATTAAAGGGGGAGGAAAAGGAGGAGGAAGAGGAAGAGGAAAAGGAGGAGTTAAGGAGATAAGGAAGAAAATGGCAATATTTATCGAGGAGGCCAATCACTACTAAAGAATTTCACGATTTGTCGGTAAAATTTATCGACGACCATTTTATTGACTATTTTTTATCATCAGTAATCCATTAGTAAACTCGAATTACCGAGAATGATATTTTTTTTTTATAATATATGTCCATCAAAATTTAATAATTAATAATTATAGATTGTTTGTCTCTTTCATAATTCGAGGTTAAGAATTATACAATGATATCAATCATATCAGTGTATTGATTAACTTATCCCTTTGTATTTTAGGATAATCACTCATCAATATAAATTACAATATTGGATAATTTAAAGGGTATAAATATTATATAACTTTTTGTTAATATGTGGTAATCATTTGTATAAAATAATATCATATTATATTTAATTCAAAACTTAAAAGAATAAGTTTTTGAGTTTTTTTTTTACTTTTATATCGCTATAAACCTATTTGTTGTATATAAATTCCAACGCAAACAACAAATTTCATAGTATTAGAATGTAAAAAAATGCTTGTATTTATTTAAAAGAAACAATATTTATATAATCAGGAATGAAACCAGAAAACAAATAAAATAACGAAGTCAAGACATGCTCTTAATTATGCTTTACAAAATTGATCAATTAGAAATCAATATTGCTCTTCTTTTATTGGTTTAGCTAAACCATTGACAATTTGATTATGAATACAATACTATATCAACTTCAATCTTATGCAATTTAGTTTATCTATCGGATAATTAAACTTTGTCTCAATGTTCTTGCTTCTCTCATCTATTACAAGGTTCATTGATAAACTAATAATAGATATAAGGTTGATGAGTAACTTCAAGCTTCTATTAAGAAATGGAATTTAAGTCTCACTCAACCTTACAAAACTGACTTATAAGGTGAAGTTTGCATCCTTTTTTATACCATAAATTGGTCTTATATCTAGTCAATGTTATACTTCTAACAAACCCTCTCACGTCGAGACATATACATATCAAGTATAAAATTATACATTAATGAGTGGCCCATAACGAATATCATGGTAGTTTCAATAAACAAAAAATCTCTCAATAGCGGGTAGCAAACCTCACCTTACAAATTAGTTTTGTAGGATTGAGTTAGGCTTAAAGTCCACTTTTTAACACTTTCTATCTTTTTTACCCTTACCTCTTGCAAAAGTTTTTCCAACCATATTATCTAACAAGCACACATATATAACAACAATTATGTACTCAACTTCACAAGTTGAGAAGACCACTGAGGGTTCCTTCTTTGAACTCCACAATATCAATGCTCTTTTGATGAAGAATATAAATCATGGTTTGTATTGATATAGCCAAAGCCTTTCATCTCCTCCCTTGATTTATTATTATAGAAAAAAAATACATACCTCAATTGTCCCTTAATACATCTCAAAATTCTTTTAGTGGTGAGAAGATGAAATATAGTAGGTTTCAAACATGTATCAAGATATAAAACCAAAAGCAAGCCTGATATCAGATCTTATGTGATAAAGATATCATAATGAACTAATAATTTGTATATTATATTTGGTCAAAATATTTATCACTCTGTTTCTTCTTGAGAACTAAACTAAATTTTGATGGAGTGAATGTTAAATTACAATTCATGATGTTAAATCTCTTTAGTGTTTCTATTACATATTGATGTTGATGCATTATTATTCATCAAATCACTTTAATAAATTTGGAACCCAAGAAATAAGACAAGGCTCCCAAGTTAATCATCTCAAGTTCACACATCAACTCAATGCAAAGGCTAAAATTACTAGTTTACATTCCTTTTCAGGACACTTATTTCATGTTAATGTGGAGAAAAATACCTTTAAAAATTACAAATAATTTGACTTTGGAATATTTGATATTACTTTAATGAGAAATTTAATGTTCAATGCAGATAAAACAAGAGACAAACTTGAGTCAAAGCGTTTAGCATATTTCATTTCACTTAGTAAATAAAGAAGAATATCACCATCTTCATTGACATTTACATCTAGTTTCAATTTGAAACCTTTGAACCTGCTAATAATTTGATTGTTCCTTTGAAATCTTATATAAATAGAAGATATAATTATGCCTCTTGCTAAATCAAATTTTTTATTCTGCTCACTTTTAGCATTCTTGAAATCTATGAAAACAAAATTGCATCCATCATTTGAACTTGACTTCCAATCTTATCTTCTTGATTCACGAAATATGACATCTCTACATACAAAATTTGCTTACTAGTCAGATTAAGCAACTTGTAGCCTCTAGTTTGATGATATCCTAACAATGTCATCTCCTCTCCTTTGTCATCAAGCTTTCTCCTTAATTGATTAAAAACATGTTTATAATAGGTCAAGTCAAACACTCTATAATGACTTAGGCTAGGTTTGTTTTTCGACCATGCTTTTTTATAATCACTCCTTTCAACCTTTTTTATGGACATCGGTTCAAGATGTAAGTAGCTGCTTTCATAGCCTCATCTCACAAGTACTTTGGTAGCTCCTTACTATTTTTTATTTTTTTATATTTTTCTTCTATACATCCTTTGGGTTAAACTAAACTTGAAGGGCTTATTTAAACCAAACTTAAACAATAAGTTTCAAAGAAATGAGTGAACATAAAATAACATTGGTTTTAAAATGTATTTATTCTATGTGTTTCTCTTAAAACTTTTCTACATGAATAAACATAACTTAGTGAGATTCAACATAAGTGAGTTATGAACAAGTTATATAAGATAACATAAAATTACCTTTAAATCAAAAGTTTAAGACTTATTGCTTGTGGGTTTTTTTTATATGCCACTCAAGTTTCTCATTTCTACTTAATTTGGATTTTCAACTCATTCTTAGATTCTTAAGAGTTCTCTTCAAAGGTGAGTTGAGCTTAATCGTGAGTTTTGACAAAATTTTATTATTGATAATTTTGATTTATTTACGAATTTTGATAATTCCACGAATTTTGTCGATCGATAATGTTTCTTTTTAGTATTAAGATTTTAAATTGAAAGCGATGCTTGACTTTCTTATTTGAAATACTTTTAATCTATTGGTGTTGAATTTTTCTAACGTTTCTTCTAACAATAGTAGCAGTGCAAACGTGAGGCAAGAAATTTCTTAATGAATTAATAGTTGTTATTCAACTTTTAAAAATCTTATTAATTTTAGTGAGTTATTACATATTTAATGATTTTTAGCCGAGATAATTGTACTACTAATTGTCACACGATCTTACGGTGATAATAACTACTATAAAATTTTACAGTTATGTTAACTTGAGATTTTAAAAAACTGAATTCAATTTTATTTGAAGAACACATAATGGTCGGTTTGTGCTTTCTTTAATATATACATACATTTTATGTAATGTAGTGAACCATGAGTTGCAATTCTTCTTGTAATATTGAACTAAAAACAAAAAAGCATATATTCTTCTACATTTATAATGTTTGATATTAGTCATAAACTTAATTTGTTTTTATCATAGCTTTATAGTAAGTTGCTAAGTATGCTCAAGTTGTAGTAAAACCACGTTCATACCATATTCAAATTACATTTCTTATTTTTTGAAGAAATAATATTTATAAAATATAAATTTGTATAATGATATATATATATATATATATCAAATAAAGAGATAAAAGTGTAAAATCAAATAAATATATTATACAAATTATTCTATAAATATATTGTTTTAAAAACATTGTGGGATTAATAGCTTATTGATTTGAACTTCAATATAAAGTATATAATATGTGTGGTTGATTTAAGTAAAATTTCTCCATTTTTCAACATCTCACGTATTACCCACCAAGGAACGATGTTTTACAACATTTCTCAAATTCTCATTAATGATCTAATGGAAATAAAACTCATTTTTATGAAAAATGTAAACATTCATAAAATCTTTTACTATATCATTCTTGAATGAATTGTTTAATTTTTCACTAATTTCTTTTATAAGTAAAAATTAATATAATAGTTGAAGACTTTACATCAATTTACATATACTATTCAACCAACTTGTCACTAATTTTAAGAAATACTCTTAGAAATAGTTATATTTTGACACGTATTGATGTTATAATATAATGGTAGTGTCGATGAAAAAAAATCTTAAAGATTTATAAAAATAAATTATATTGATCTATTTTAGTGAACATTAGGAAACTAAAAACAGTATTTTACAAGAAAAATTAAAATTAAATATTGATATTTTACGCATACTAAAATCAAGAGAATAAAATTTTATACTTAAAAGAGAGACTAAAAGAAATAGAAGTTAAAAACTAAAATTGAAATTTAAACATTTAACTAAGCATATGGAAAAAAAAAATCCATTTATGTCAAACTCATCAACTTTTGCTAAGATGTAATCCATTTAAAATACATTTTATTAAAGATTCAATCCATTTAAGATTTATTTTATTAAATCTGCAATTTTAATTTGATTTATATTTTATATAACTCTTTATTTAATATCTATTCTTTTAATATATGGAAAATCTAGATTTTTTAATATAAATTTTAAGTTAGATTGGGTTGAAGATAGAGATAGACCAACCTAGATCAAATGTCAAGACTATGGATATTAATAGGGTGGGTAGAGTATGAATAGTAGATCCTATGTACCCTACCCCTTGAGTAAATATCACCTTCGTACTCCTCTTCATATTCTTGCGAGTATTCGTTATGATAATATCCGCATATTTTTTCAATATCCATGGGTACCCGCGGGTAGTTACAAAAAAAAAAAGTATTTAACAACATATTTTAACCATAAGTTCAAATAAAATATAATATATAACATAAATTTCAAACAAAGTCCAAATAACTAATTTAAATAGTGTTGAATGATAATTTACAAATCAATGAAGATTTTTTAAAACCAATTGATAAAAAATAACTTATTCAAAATCAATGTTTTAGAATTTTAATCATGTTTTTTAATTTTTTTAATTTAAATTATAATATAATAGGTACGTGTATCTAAGGGTACAAATACTAGTATACCCATACCCGTCCTGTTAACATACATGTATAAAAAATACTCGTACTCGTTACCCACATGTATCTTTTAACAATATTTATTTCCTACACGTTTCAGCTTTTATTCGCAGTTATCCGTAATTTTTTTTTACATTCTTATTCAAGACGGATTGAATTAGATTGAAGGTCGAGACATACCTACCTAGACCGAAGGTTTGAGACTAAAAATAATTTAAGAAAAAGAAATTTTACCATAATTTATTGAACCATTTTGAATGATAAATTGTAGATGTAACTTATATAAAGTCTTTTAGGGAAACAAAGAAAAGTTTGGCAGACACCATTTTTGCTACTATTTTAACGAGATTCAAGCATGTATAGTTTTTTATAATGTCCTAAACTAATCCTAATGTCACAACCCATTCTCTTTTTATCTTTATTTATATGTTTAGTCTTCTTAAAAGCATACTTCTTTGAATCTATTATTTTAATATTTATTTTAAATTTAATTTTATAGTTTCTTAAAAATATCAATAGTTATAGATGATTTTTATAATAAAATCCAGAATATTATTTACATGTTTTAAAATAATTTATTAAAAATTTAACTACTATATACAATTTATATATCACAAAAACTTTGTTAAAATTTTTTAGTTATATAAAAAAATCAAACCCAACATTGATGAACAAAGATATAACGATTTATATCCCTTAATAGTCATTTTTTTTTGTGAACAATTTCTACTAGTATTATAGTTAATACTTAATCATTTTATATATAAAAATAATATTTTTTTATGAAAATTAATAAATTCGCAATTTTATAGTCCCACGTCGAAAGTTATTTATATTTCATTACATATTTTTTAGATGTGTTATTCATGAATATTAAAATTTACATAACAAATTTTAGATAAGAGGATAAACAAGAAGAAAAAATAAAATTAGCTTCTCTATAATTTAAAATTAACTTATACTCAAGATAAAAATCAAAAAATATAGAAAAGTTATATATAAATCATAGTTCAATATGATTGAAATTCATTCCAATTAAAGACAATTAATAGTTTCACATCGTTTTTAAAAATTAAAGTAAAAGACAATTTAAATATAGATCCTTCCTTTAATTGTTTAAGACATTTTTTTAGAAACAAAATTATAATGGACTTTAAAATGAACAATACTTCAAACATAATGATTAATCTTGATGATGTTATATCAACTAGTCTAAAATTAGATTTCTTTTATTAATGAGTTCAGATTTCTTTTACCATATATGTTGGACAATTTTCTCAATAGGAGAAATATATCCTTAAACACTTCATTCTTTTTAAAACCCTTGTAGAAAAAAAAAACATTTAATTGAGAATAAGAATCGTCTTCTCTTTTGTGTTGGTTAAGAATATGATCAATGGTTAAATCTTTTGATAGAGATAAAAAAAATGTTGTGTTCTTGCATAGGCTTCAAAGAATCTGAATTCTGAGTAAGAAAGGGTTCAAAAAGCCTAGTACCCTAGTAAAGGTTATAACCCACATATTAATAAATAAATTATGCCAATAAACTTACTCTATTATACTCTATTATGGAGGAGTTACCTAACCCATCAAGAATCTCATACTTTCTTACATTTATCCCTTAAAAAATATATTTATAATCAATTGTTGTGACATTAATGTTATTGTAAGAACAATGAACCAAGAATATCACTAATATTTAATTAACTACGAACACGTACAACACTTTAGTATATATATCTAGATTGCATGAATGATTGATTAGACAATTAATTAATTAACTTATGATTAAAGGTTACATAAATATATCATCAGTTAATGTCTATCTAGATAGAAATTATTAAAATGGTATATGTAATTATATTAATATGCTTGCTATTTATTCATTTATTATACATTTACTATTTTGTTTCTTTCCTACATGTTAACTCATTGAGTTAAACTCTTTGATAGAAATTAATTAATGTCTCTTTATTAGCACATCACATTATTGAGATGAAGGAAGGGATGATTCATGTATGTCCAAAGTGATATGAACACAAAAAAAGGACATTGACGGATCTTAATAGAGGTAGAGAGTCTCGATTTTATTGGAGATTCATATTGATTAGTGTTTGTAGATTTAAGTTTAAATTTCAGTTTTTAAAATTGTATTAGAATCATTTAAAAAACTTATTCTACTATTGCTTGTTTGTTGCACTTATCTTGTTATCATTATCAGACTATCCATTAGTGATATGATAAATTTAAAATATATAAGTGAGTGCAAATTTCACTTTACTAACCGATTTTATAAGTCTCAAAGTCATTTAAAAAGTATATTCTAACAAGATTTGTTTATAAATAGGAGTAAATATTACCTTATAAGCTGGTTTTGTAGGGTTGAGTTAGATTTAGAGTTCGCTTCTTAAATAAGTGTAAACCTCTTATTACAATTACAAGTCACTTTTATAGAATTGAGTTAGGCTTAAAGTCTATTTCTTAAAGTGGATGCAAACATCAACTTCCAAATTGGTTTTGTAAAGTTGAGTTGGACTTAAAGTTCGCTTCTCATGGGATCTTCCAATCTGTTCTCAAATGTACCACTTTCGATATTTCTTTATTCGAGAGTAGAATCAGATGTTTGTTAGTGGTTAAGACAAGTACAATTATTATGTTGTAAAATTCACATTGATTAAAGATAAAATCAATTTATACTATTTGAACTAGCGAAAACACAAACCCTTATCGTACTTGTGTGTTTGCATTTTTAATTTTCATAGAAATTTTGAGTTAAAATCAATAATATTTACTCTGTGAATGTATAATTAATTTTTAAAAATAGTTGTTAAATAAAATAATTGTTAAAAATAAACTAGGTTTTTAGAATAACGGTTAGAGGTAAATTATTTATAAAATAATAATTTTTTAAATAATAAGTAAAATTAAAAAAATAAAATATGTACACAAAAGAGGTTTTTAAAATAACGGTTAGAGATAAACTATTTATAAAATAATTAACTTTTAAAATAACAATTAAGGGTAAAACTGAAAAAATGTAAACACAAATTTATATATTGTTATAAATGAAAATCTCTCCTTACTAGGTTTTTTTATTCTCACACTCAATATCATCGAGGTGTGTGTTGATTATCACTCTTAATGTGAGAAAGTAGGCGATAATAAATAAGAATTAATATATTTGATATAATTTATTTACATACAAAATAAAAATAATAAATGAAAATTGAATATCAAAATATACTTGAAAAGGTAAAGGATGAGTTAAGTTGCATAGAATGCACCCAATGGAATCCTTGAATTTCAAACATTGCGACCCTTGAAAGGCCCCATCACAATCCCTCTCAACCACCCTCTTTAGTTCTCAAAAACAAATGCTTCAATCTTTGTCAAAAACCACATCAACGCTGATTCGTATCTCTCCTTTTCTTCATTTTTTTTTTCATTTATTAATTTCGCTGTCAAAAACCACATCAAACATCTCTTAATCTTAATTAACACCACTAATTGCCGTTTCCTAAAACATCATAAGTCAAACTATACCTAATTAACAAAGATTAATTATTTACAAAGTTAAGCAATATTTTGCACTATAATATATTTATAAAAAAAAATTAACAGTAATCACAATGTAAGACACCCAACTAACCCCTTAATTTTAAGGTATGGTTTGAGTTTGTGGAAGTAGATCAATTTTGAACTATCACTTTCGATCATAAAATTAATCTAAGAATTATACGTTTTAATATAGAACGATCAAATCCAATCCCCTGAACTCGTGATTCAGAGATCTTATTTTATTTTATTTTCGTTAATATATTTCTAATTTCTTATGAAACAAGTTAATTTTTATTTTAGTTTTTATAAAAGAAATGAAATAATTGTTTTTCGAGTCTTATAAATGTATCAACTTCGTTTTTAATTTCTATAAGATTCTTTTCTTTCTTGTTCGGTCATTCTAAAATGTGAAATTAACAATTTTGTTCTCTAGAATATATTGTAAGATATAATAAATACAATATATCCTACATATGGTTGGAGATTCTTAAACATGGTTTGTAATATGTTTGTTTAAAGTTTATCAAAGTCGAGAATTATTTGTTATTGGATCCTTTTTACTTTTATGCTCATTGAAAGTTTATACTATAGATTTACAGTGTCCCTCATTATTAATTACACCCTCTCAATTTCCATACTTGATGTTTTCAGTGTAAACACAAGATATCCTCAGCGCAAGGAATTGTGTTGTATAGGAACAGGGACTCGTCTTATTAACTTATTGTATTATATATATATATATATATATATATATATATATATATATATATATAAACCAATGAACATAACTCTAAAAAAAAATCAACATAGGAATTTGACTTGTTCTCTAACATGTTGAAGGTATCATATGTATTGAAAATATATAAGCCCAATTTATTATTATTGTTATTATGGTTAAATATGCTTTTAGTATTTAAATTTTGACGTGAAATTGGATTTTGTTCCTATTTAAAATTTTGATACATTTTAGTTGTAAATTTTAAAATAAATGGATATAGTTCTTTTAACATAAATTTTAAAAGTGAAGGAATAAAAGTGAATGGAAGTTCTTCTCCATGTTTTTACTCTTCCATATTCTTTCTGGCTTAAAAACAAGGGCAAACTTTCATCCATCCATGCATTCCTCCTCACTTTATTCTTCTTCTTTATTAGTTAATGATTTTGGAGTCAAACTTTACTTTTTATTATCACTCGCTTGTTATTCAATATATATACTCATTTCTAGCCCTTTCAGTTTTTCAAACTAAAGATCCTAGATTTATTGTAGAAAAATATTTTGAATTTCAATAATTACCTTCGATTGAAAAAATATAGAAGTTTTTTTTAATCGTAAGATAAGTATTGAGAAGGAAGAGGAAAACATACAAACACAAAAGATAGAATAAGGTGAGAGACAAAAACGAGAATACAAAAAACCAAAAGAAAGATAAGTGTTGAAACTAATAGGAAAAGTGGAGTAAAGGCATGAGTACGATAAAGAGAAATAAAGAGACATAAATTTCATATTGTTTGAGAATATCTTATACGAAAATCTATTATTCAATTCAAGAGATATACACGAAATCAACATTAGGCATACGAATCTATATATTGCTAAAACTAGAGAAAAACCTAATATAATTAAGATAGTTCAAAACTAGGTTTAATATGATTGATACAATTATATAATCTTAATTTGTTTGCATGATTATATCGAAGTGGATTGCATTTCATAATCATTCAAAGTTCTTGAATTCATAATTGATAGAGAGAACATGAACAAAGATACCAACACATGATAATAGAGTTTTTTCAGTCATCAATCATATTAGGCTTGAATAACAATTTCCTATAGATGTATATTAAATTATAAAAATAAAAATAAAATTATACTTTTAATACAAAATAGTTAAAGATAATATTTTGTTTTACTTTTCTTCATATTTTCTTCTTCTTATATATGTAAAAGAAAAACCAAAATCATGGTAATAATATAGTTTGTCTTTGTATATATAGTACAAAATCTAGATGATGTTGTCTCCTCAAAATGATATTATCTCATACTAACTCCTCAAAATGATATTATCTCATATTAACTGTCTAAATTAGATCAGTATGTTAAAATAATAATTAAAAAGTTAAATATATTTTAATTTTCTGACACAAAATTTGGATTCGTCTTAAACTTTAATATATTTTTTTATCTTAAACTTTAAAAATAACAAACATAGTTATTTTAATTCAAGAACTTTTTTTTATGTGTTGTATGATTATATTTAAGTTATAAAGTGCCAAATAATATAAACAATTTAAACTCTGACACATTATTTCATATTTCAATAGAGTTTTACACAATTAGATTAGAAATATTATATTTATTTATTTTTAAAATTTGATTATCAGTTTGTATCAAAAATAAAGATTAATTTTGTTTTCAAGAACTAAAAACATATTATATATGAGATTAATAAATCTAGCTCTTAGACCCTACAAATAAGAGTCTATTAAATTAATATATAAATAAATTGTATTTCATGAGATAAATTATTGATTATTTCATTTAACACATATATCTAACTTATTGCTAACTTAATAAAAATATCTTTATAGATTCTTCGGCCTTTCCAACTTAAAAGATTTGGATGAAGAAAACATGATAATAAACTATATCTGGATCCAATATGGAAAATCTTAAACTAACTTAAACAAAAACAAAACATCATTGTACTTTGAATAATGGGTGATGTAAATCCGTATGCATGCACATACTAACGTGTCCACCATCCCTTAAAAAGGACATTTCATGTTCATACCGTACAAATGTATGGAGGAAAAGATGAGTGGTGGGGTCTTCATGCCACTCATTCATGTCATGGAAGTGACCATTGGATTTGGCATGTAACCATTATTACTTATAGTGTTTCAATTTTCAATTTCACCATTAGGGTTAGGAATATACATCTCATGTACATGCTCAACCTACCAAGTGGTACCAACTTAACATCACAAAGATTTTGGAGATATATATGAGGAGATGTGAACTTTGACTTTTTTATATTCAAATTATCACATACAAACTTTAGGGTACTAATATAGTACAAACTTAATATCCTTTCAATTTGTTTACTTTTATTTTTTATCTATGGCCATTAACCACTCTAATGATTTATCACATGGCAGAAAATCTATTATGTTAATAATTGAATTATTGAAAAAGTTAGTCTATCAATTTTAGTAAAATATATTGTGTTAATTAATCAACCTAAATTGAATGTCATTTAGATAAATGATAGTTGTTTAGTTGTTATTATTTGTTTATATAACATTATCATATCAAGTATTTGATAGAATTATTATTAATCAGCATGCATCTAAAATATTGTTCACGTGTGTTTCATTATAGTTTTGTTCTTAAAAGATATTTTGGAGAGCGTGAAAAAAGTAAAAGATATTTAAATCGTCTTAAATTCCACTATTGAATATGATAATGATAGGAATATGTATTTTTTGTGTGCTTATTATCATTCTTATGTGTTAATTGTTAATGAAATAGTTTTTATTTAAATTTTCTTTCAGTTAATTAAATGAATAATTTAGAGAAATTTAATTTAGTGTGGCTATAGAAACATTAGAGTGGTAATACTCGCATAAAAAGCTAGTGTTATATGGCAATAAATAAATAAACTTATAGCCGATAAAAAACAATAAACTTATAACAATATATTATAGTGATTTTACCTTTTGTCTATGATAATATATATAATGAAAGTTTACGTTTAGTAAGAAAAGAGATTACCCAATGATAAAAAATGATAATTATCCATAGTTTATGTATAATCAAGAGATAAAATATTTAAAATGATTGATTCCATATAATTATTAATTTTTTATTATTATATAAATACAATGTAAAATAAATAATTTTATTTTTTTCATATCATAAATAAAATTATAATATATATAAATATATTATGACAGTAGAAATAATGCAAATAAAGTATCTTGGTGAAAGAGAATAACAAAACCGACCACACTGTGATGGGTCCATCACTGTGTCGCAACTCACAAGAACATGCATTTAGGAATAAAGTTGGAGAGAACGACTTCAAATTAAGAAAATAAAAATTTTAAAAAAAATCAATTTTAACTATAAAGTAAATTAAAATCCAATTATTTGTATAATATTGAGAAACTATCTTCGTATACTTATTTTCTATAATTTTGGCTTGAATAGAAATTATAATTTTAGTTTTCCTTTAATTCGTATCTAGGATTTTGGTTTCTCAATGTTTATATGATTTTTTAATCCCTTATTTTATAAAACATGTAATTTTGATAAAATTCTCAATTTGCATACATATTTTATTTTATTTTTGATGTTGTTGTAACATCTTAAATATTTTCAAGATACAATCTTTATTCCTAGCATGAGTTGTCTTGGTGGGGGACACAATCACACTTCAAATCTCATCCTATTCGAAATTTAATATTAACTAAACAAACATTAACCACAAAGTGAAATCAAATCAAACATTAAGAATCCCAAAAAGGAACACACCCATGACGTTGAAATACACCTATATAAAGAAAAAGGTGATATAAAACTTGTACTAACATCCTATTTTTCTATAAAAATAAGTAAATTTTTATTTTGGTTGTTAGTGTATAAAATATATTGTCATTTTTATTCAATAGATTGTTTAAAAACATGAATTTAAACTCTAACTCATTCTTATAAAATCATTGTGAGATGTAAAAATCGTATAACTTATATATTATAAGATATACTTTTAGTCGGTATAGATTTTTGATATATTTTTTAAGATGAGTTTTGGTACTATATTAGAATATAAATTTAAATTTAACTAATTTTTACAAAATATTTTAAGGAATTAAATTCGATTTTAAATATAAATGTAATAGCAAATCATAAAAATCATAAGTTCTAAATGTAATGTTTTAGAATAAACTTTAAACTTTGTGACGAAATTTGAAGAGTAACATCATAACAAGTGAAAGAGGAAAAGAAAAAAATAATAATAATAATAATGTGAAAATGAGTGAAAAACCCTAAACCCTGGTGTTGGAGGTAAACAGTGAAAGAAGCTGCCATGGGGAAAATCCCTCCGTCGTTTCGCTCTGCAATAGGAAACCCTAACATTCGAAACCCTTCTTCTCTGTTCCGCCCTCAACCACCTTCTCCTCCCTCCAAACCACTCCCCTCCACCAAGAAAAAATCCCCAAAACCCATTCCACAACCAAACCCTATCTTCAAATCCCCAAATCTCGAAGATGCCAAGAAAATCTTCAACTCCATCGCCAATTCCTCCAAAGACCCTCGCTTTCCGAATTCCCTCCTCCACTCCTACGCCAAAGTCGCCACCTCAACCTCCGACTCTGTCAAATTCCTCCACCACATCACTAAAACCCTCCCTTCCTTCTCCCCCGATCGTTCCACCTTCCACATTCTCCTTTCCCACTCCTTGCCCAACCCCAATTCCAATCCCAATTCCGATTCCGATTCCGCTCTCTCCGCAATCCACCAAACCCTAAATGCAATGCACGCCGCCGGGGTCACTCCGGATGTCGCCACAGCCGATGTTGCTGTCCGCGCCTTGTGCTCCGCCGGCCACCTTGACCACGCCGTTCACTTGATCAAAGAATTCGCCTCCAAGCACTGCCTTCCGGATACCTACACCTTCAATTTCGTTGTCAAGCACCTCTGCAAAGCCCGCGCCTTGTCCACTGTCTACGCCTTCATCGACGAAATGCGCGAAAAATTCGGTGTGAAGCCTGATCTTGTCACCTACACTATCTTGATTGACAATGTGTGTAATGGTAAGAACCTGAGAGAGGCGATGAGGTTGGTGAGTGTGCTTCATGAGGAAGGGTTCAAGCCTGATTGCTTTGTGTATAACACGATTATGAAAGGGTATTGTGTGTTGAGCAGAGGGAGTGAGGCGATTGAGGTTTATAACAAGATGAAGGAGGAAGGGGTGGAGCCTGATCTTGTTACTTACAACACTTTGATTTTTGGGTTGTCCAAGTCGGGGAGGGTGGTGGAGGCCAAGAAGCTGCTGCGTGTGATGACGGAGAAGGGTTATCTTCCTGATGAGGTGACTTATACTACGCTGATGAATGGGATGTGTAGGAAGGGGGAGGCTCTGGCGGCGCTGGCATTGCTGGGGGAGATGAAGGGGAAGGGGTGCAGCCCCACTGAATGCACATATAACACACTGCTGCATGGGTTGTGCAAGGCGAGGTTGTTGGAGAAGGCGACTGAGTTCTATGGGGTGATCAAGGAAGGTGGTTTGAAGCTTGATAATGCCTCCTATGGGACATTTGTGAGGGCACTCTGTAGGGATGGTAGAGTTGCCGAGGCTTATGAGGTGTTTGATTATGCTGTTGAGAGCAAGAGCTTGACTGATGTTGCTGCTTACTCGACGTTGGAGAGCACGCTTAAGTGGCTCAAGAAGGCCAAAGAACAAGGGCTTGCTGTTTAAATGGTATGGATGGTTTGTGTATTTGCTTAAGGATTTTGACAAATTTAACATGTGCTGCCAATTTTTAATTTGGTTGTCCATGAACACTTGATTATGTTGTATTAAGTTAGGGCAAGATACAATTATTCCTTAGCTAGTTGGATTGAATACCCTTGTAGCTTCCTTTTTACTTGATAATTTTTCTTTTTGGGAGTGAAAGAATGCTTCTGTTACGTCGGAAATGCTGTTGAAATTTCATTACCAATTCATCTTAGGAGCTGTATAATATTGCTGGATTAGTCGGCTGTAGCAGAGTTTGCGTTGTCTATATTCATCATTCTAAAGGTCGGGTAGAAGCTAAGGTGATCAAACCCATTGTTTAGTTCTTTTCTTAGTTGCTTAAGCTTTTAGATGAAATGGGCATGACATAGTATCTGAGCTTAGTTGACCAACTGGTTCTTTTTATGTAGTTTTTTTTTTTTCTAAAGAGAGTGATATGAAATAAAGCTCTTTAACTATCGATCCCATTCTAAGTGAAGTGTCCAACATTAGTTTTTCTTACTGTTGGCATTGCCACCATACTGTTGTTTTTCATAGCTTGTCTTTATATCATTCAAAGTAGTTTCTTTATATGTTTTGTTCCCTGCCATTTTTATGGACGGTAAAAGTGATTCATAGATATATCTATTGCAGGTAATTTCTTGTCGATGCTGCCAAGGATCTAAGAGGTAGTTGCCAAGGTTAGGCCTAACTCCATAAGTGCATACCAAAGCTGCAAATACAATTTCTCTCTGTATTTGGTTGCAAGTAATGCTAACAGTTTGGCACAACTTGAAACTGGAATCAGACATGAAGCCAGAATTAGAAGAAAAAAATTGGTTGCATATATTCGATGGTCATCATGATGCAAAGCAACAGCAATCTTTGAAGCTGCTTGGTCAGTCCTACTGATGTAATTATTTTGTAGTAGCATTCTGGTTGTTCTTTGAAGCAACATGTATTTTTTATGGAAACTATTGTTCATTATTTTGACTCTTATGATTCTCTAATAGATGAAGATAACAAATTTTGAGTAAACAATAAAGGAGCATTTGATTGTTTCCGCTGATAAAGGAGCTTGGAGATGTAGATTTTGTAACATCCCATTTAATAGCTTTCACACTACCAAATCAAACATTATATTATGATCAAACAAAGCAGGTAGTAGGATATAACTGACATATAAAATTATATGTATAAATATCATGTTGGTATAGTCATCCAAAAAACACATGAAAACACTCGTGGCAAGTGTAGGTACAAGAAAATGCTAAATTGCACATTCCAAAACTCCACAACATCAAACCCAAAAACTACCGCGGAACCTCTTGGTAAGGCATCAACTCCTGCTCAGAAGGGGGTATCTTCATCTAGATTCGGCTATGCTCACACCAGTAGTAGGTGATCATTGCAAAGGAGAATACACAAGGGCAAACAAACACAACAAGAAGGGTAAGCTAACTAAAATGAGAGAAAATTATACACTTCACAATTAGAAATATCATTCATAACACAGTTCAATTATATAATTATAGACTCGATATCTAAATTGTTTAAGCGACATTGGAGCTCTTGGTGGCTTGTACCTGTAACGGTTCTCAGACTTTGCAGAGTCTGGACACATGGAGTATTCACCCGACTGTTCCAGGGTAAGTCCCCTTTGCGTCTAGGACTGGATCAAGTCCAAAGACTAGGACCTCCTGCTACTCCTCACGACATAATCCATTCTACTCTATCTGAGCGTGAATGATTATTGAAGTTTCAGGATACCAACCAATATGGATTCCTCACGTCCTTACACACACTGACAAGTTCACCTAAATTTCCCTTGAAATTCTATTCCAACCACAACTCCTCATAATTTATATTCATCCAATTTCGTCATGCAATACATTGATAATAACATTCCAACCATACAAGGGTCTAATTGCACAAAGCTACATCAAAACATATATTCTTACTGATGAAAACAGAAACTGAAGCACCCTTACTGCAGTGGCTCTTGCTCAAGCTAGACAATCTAGCCCAGGCGAGAGGTCATCTCGCTCAGGCGAGTCAGTCTCGCCTGAGCGAGGCCCTAACAGTGGCAAAAATAAGAAACCTGGGTGAACTCTCGCTCAGGCTAAGCTGGTTCGCTTAGACGAGAGTGTCTCTCGCTCAAGCGACCCCAGCTCGCTTAGGCGAGACTTCGCGCAGGAACAAAGGTGGGTTTCCTGGTGTTTTCGCTCAGGCGAGAGTCACTCGCCTAGGTGAAAATACCAGATTACGAACTTGTTCCCACATGCAGTAGCCTAGTTCCCTCATACACAAATCAATCACTCACCAATTCATGCAATTAAAACATCAATTCAACACTAAACATGCAATTCAAACTCATCAACGAATTTTCTATACGAATTTGAGTAAAAAGGGTTAGCTTCCCTTACCTTTTCAATAATCACAAGCAAATTCAGCTCTCAACCGGAAGATGATTCGATTTCAGCACCTAAGAAGCTGGAAAGGAAATTTCTACACGTAAGTATGAATCCTAATTCACCCCAAAAGATTGAAAGACCCACAATTCGGAAAATTTGAAGGTAAACTGAGAAATTGAAACCAACTTACGTGTAAGGATGGAATGAACAACTTGGGGAGGAGATTATGTGCTAGTCTCAGATTGGATTGATGTTACAGAAGGAAAAAGCAAAATTCATAAACTGAATTTGAGCCCAAACCCCTTTGTTTGGTAGAGAGAAGGAAGAGAAAATGGTGAGGAAGAAAGGTGCAAGGTGAGTGGAGTGTTGTTTCTGTGTGGATGTTAGCAGAGAGAGAGTACATAGAAAGAGAAAACAAAAAGGGGTTCTCACATTCTCCCCAACAACAAAAATTTTCGTCCCGAAAATTGAGACTTACCAGAGAACAGGTGTGGATATGATTCATTCACATCTTCTTCTAATTCCCAAGTGAAATCACCCGTTCTCTTATCCCAGACAACCTGGACTAGACTAATGGACTTCCCTCAATCCAAAAACCTGGACTTGTCTGGCTATTACCAAGACCAACAGGCTGAACCTCCATTGAGAGATCTCCTCTAAGCTGCAAATCTTCTGCCTCAAGTACATGGGAGGGATCAGGCACATACTTTCGGAGCTGAGAGACATGGAATACTGAGTGGAGGTTGGACAACTGAGGAGGTAGGGCGATCTCATAGGCCATTGGTCCAATCCTCCTCAGGATCTGATATGGACCAATGAACTTAGGAGATAGCTTCCTTGAGCGAATAGCCCTCCCCACACCAGTGGTCGGGGTAATCCTCAAGAAAACATGGTCTCCAACTGCAAACTCCAAAGGTCTTCTCCTCTGATTCGCATGGGATTTCTGTCTGTTCTGAGATGCCTGCATCCTCTCTTGTACTAACTTGACTTTCTCAGTGGTTTGTCTTAGTAACTCTTGTCCCACCACCACTGATTCTCCATCTTGGTACCAGGACAAAGGAGTCTTGCACCTCCTGCCATAGAGAGCTTTATATGGCGCCATGCCAATGTTTGCGTGAAAACTGTTATTATAGGTAAACTCCACCAAAGGCAGGACCTCGTCCCATACACCAAGATGATCAAGCACGCACGTCCGCAAGAGATCCTCAAGAGACTGAATTCTCCTCTCGGACTGGCCATCCGTCTAGGGTGATAAGTTGAGCTCATAGTCAGCCTGCTGCCCAAGGCACTCTACAACGTCTGCCAGAAACGGGATATGAATCGTGGATCCCTATCAAAGTCTATGCTCGACGACACTCCATGCAATCTCACAATCTCACTGATATACAATTGTGCCAACTTCGTCATGGACATCCTCAGATTCACCGCTAGAAAGTGGGCACTCTTGGTTAGACGGTCTACTATAACCCATATGGCATCATGACTCCTCGCCGTCCGTGGTAAATGGGTAACAAAATCCATAGCAATGCTATCCCATTTCCACTCTGGGATCTCCAACTGTTGCAGCATCCCTCCAGGTCTCTGATGTTGTGCCTTAGCCTTCTGACAGGTCAAACAGGATGCCACATACCGAGCCACATCTGACTTCATTCCCGACCACCAAAAGGATTCTTTCATATCATGGTACATTTTAGTCATGCCTGGGTGCATGCTAAAACGACTCTTGTGCCCCTCTTCAAGAATCATACCCTTCACCTCCAAATCTTCAGGTATGCAGACCCTGCCTCTGAACCTTAACACCCCATCACTTCCTATCACAAAGTCCTTGACTTTCTCAATGCCAAGCAACTCCAATGTTCTCTGCAACTTGGGGTCCAATAATTGCATCTCCTTTATCAGGATGAGGAAATCACTAGACACGGTTAGATGGTTGCATCTAATGACATCCTCTCCTAAGGTCACCTGCAATTGCATGTCTCTGAATTGCTCCACCAAATCCAACTCCCTGGCCATCATATAAGATGCGTGGATTGTTTTTCGGCTTAGGGCATCAGCCACCACATTAGCTTTTCCTGGGTGGTACAACAACTCGAAGTCAAAATCCTTTAAAAACTCTATCCAACGTCTCTGTCACATGCTCAACTCTTTCTGGTCGAACAGGTAGTTCAGGCTCTTGTGATCATTGAAGACTTGGAACTGAGCACCATACAGATAATGTCTCCAGATTTTCAGTGCAAACACTACAGCTGCTAACTCAAGATCGTGTGTGGGGTAATTCTTCTCATGACTTTTCAGCTGCCTTGAGGCATATGCAACCACTCTTCGCTCTTGCATCAGAACGCATCCTAACCCCTGATGGGAGGCATCACAGTAAACCTCGAAGGGTCTACTGGTATCAGGAATGACCAACACGGGAGCACTAGTCAGCTTCTGCTTTAACTCTTGGAAACTACCTTCACACTGGTCGGTTCAAGCAAAAGGCTGATCCTTGCGAGTCAGTTGTGTCAAGGGTGCCACGATCTTAGAGAATCCCTCAATGAACCTCCGATAGTAGCCTGCCAGCCCCACAAAGCTCCTAATCTCAGTCACTGATTTAGGATGTTCCCACTTCAACACAACTTCCACTTTGGATGAATCCACAAATATGCCCTGAGCTGAGATCATATGTCTCAAGAATTGGACTGTGGTCATCCAGAACTTGCACTTTGACAGTTTTGCATACAGCTGCTTCTCTCTCAAGATGCTTAGAACTGTCCTCAGATGCTCCGCATGTTCTTCACGAGTTCGGGAATATATCAGAATGTCGTCGATGAAAACCACCACGAACTTGTCTAGAAACGGGCTGAAGATCCTGTTCATATAGCCCATGAACAAGGAAGGGGCGTTAGTCACACCGAAAGGCATCACTACGTACTCGTAGTGCCCATATCTGGATCTGAAAGCGGTCTTCTGCACATCATCAGACTTAACTCTAATCTGATGGTATTCCGATCTGAGGTCGATTTTTGAAAACATCGCAGCGCCGTGCAACTGATCCATCAAGTCATCTATCCTTGGCAGAGGATATTTGTTCTTAATGGTTAGCTTGTTGAGTTGCCTGTAGTCCACACAAAGTCTAGAGCTGCCATCCTTTTTCTTTACCAATAACAATGGCGCTCCCCAAGGTGACACGTTGGGTCGGATGAACTGTTTCTCCAGCAGTTCCTCAATCTGTTTCTTCAACTCTGCTAGCTCAGCAGGAACCCTCCTGTAGGGTGCTATTGACACTGGTCCTGCTCCAGGCATCAAATCAATAGAGAACTTTATCTCCCTGGAAGGGGGCAAGCCCGACACATCCTCAAGGAAAACATATGAGAATTCCCTTACCACTGGCGTCTCAAGGTGTCCATCTCCATTCTCAATAGACAGTTGAGTCAGAATTAAGAAACACCGAGATCCCTCCTTGATGGCTTGATCCACCTACTGTGAGAACATCAACATATCTTCATCCTTTGAGTTGGGAAACAACACTTTCTTCTCATTACAATCAATGAGAATGTGATTAGCAGATAGCCAATCCATTCCCAAGATCACATCTAGCCCCTCCATAGGTAAACAGATGAGGTTTACCCTGTACTTGCGTCCCTCAACCTCGATCAAACATCTGGCACACAAAGTCGAGGTTCTGACCAACCCAGAAGTAGGTGTGGACACCACCAGGTCCTACTGGAGTCCCCTCACCGGAAGACCCAACTCTACCACTATAGACTCCGACACAAAAGAGTGTGTCGCTCCCGAGTCGTATAGAACACACAAGCTTCTACCAGCAATCATACAAGACCCAAAGATGAGGTTACCTGATATGTCTGGCTTTGTACCTGTCATGGCGTACACTCGGCCAGTGCCTGGGGTCTTGCACTTCCCCGTGTCTGTTGTGGCTGAGTCTGTGTCGGAGGCCTCGGCACTACACTCCTATCAGTGCGGCAATCTCTAAGGAAGTGGCCTTCCTGGCCACATCTGTAACATGTCTGCCTACCACCAAGCTGAGGGCAAGTACTCCTCATTTGGGGCCCTCCACAATGAAAACATCGCGGCCTGTGAGAGTGATGCTGGTGAGACTGAGGTGAGGATCTCTTGGACCCCTGAGGCTGAGGTCTAGAGTAGGGTTTCCTCCTATCATCCTGTCGGCTCGTGGACCCAGATGGTCCTCCCACCTTCTGTTGAGACCGTTGTTGAGCTTCAACTTCAGCTTTTAGCTTCTCCATTACCCTTGCTATCTCCACCAAGGCAGGGAACTCCTTGATAGAGAGCGGAGCCACCATGAGTTTGAGATCGCCTCTCAACCCATTCTCAAAATTCCTACACTGCCAATCCTCAACCATCTTGAAGGTGTGGAACCTACCCAGGTGCTTGAACTTTTCAGCATACTCTGATACTGACTCCAATTTTACTCTTTTCTCCTCGATACTTCCTCTCCAAGCAATCTGCTGAAACTTCCACTCCACGCAATCTTCTTCCTTGTTTGATCGGTTGAACAGATGATCGGTGTACCTGCCTAAATGGCTCCAATGCTTAAGTCAGTTTGGGGATCGATCGGTCGATAAGTGTAACTACTCTAATAAATGCGAAATTAAGATCCTCACCAACCTACCTTTGGGCCCTATTTATAGTTTCCGGTGTGGGCCTATAATTAGGGCTCCTTAATCACGACCCAATGATCCCTTAATTGTGATTACTGGCTTGTTTAATTTTAATTAATCCGGCTGACTGGTCCAGGTTTTTTATTTGGTCGATCGACCGATGGTCGCTTGGCCAGGCGGGTTATCTTTTATGAGTTAACAGCTTTAAGTAATGAAACGTATTTAATCTGTGTGGCCGATCGACCGATGGTCCTTTTTACGGACTTGTACCTTAACCAGTGAAATGTGTTTCATCCGTGTGGTCGATCGACCGGTGATCCCCTTTGTGGGTCTACATGTTTCATCTGTGTGGCCAATCGACCGATGGTCCCCTTTATGGGTCCATATGTTTCATTTGTGTGGCCGATCGACCGATGGTCCCCTTTATGGGTCCACATGTTTCATCTGTGTGACCGATCGACCGATGGTCTGTTCAGTATGCAAGCCCTGCCAGTCTTATTCGATGGACCAATAGGCTATGCGATGCCGATGGTCCAATGGGCCATACAGTACATTATTACTTCATTATGTAAGAAACTATTAATTTGAAGATTATTAAGGTGAATTTTGAAGGAAAAGTATAAATTATTGATAAATTCAAAATAAATAACTAAATTAATCAAATTTCAAGAATAATTTGAATTTGTTGGAAGGGTTCAAAATAGGATAGGAGTGACTTGCGAACATATAGACTAAAACTTAAAGATGTTAGAATTTAAAAATGATACGAGTAAAGTTAAAAAAATAATTATGCCTCGCAAAATGTCTTTCTGTATGTGTTAAATTTAATAATTTATTTATTATATATTTTTAAAATATTATTATAATGGTAGTGCAAATGAAATTTTATATGAATTGAACATTTACAATTGCTAGTTTATATTTATTTGTAGTTTTAAGTGTTTTTGCACCCACAAATTTGAACCATGTTTGTTTAAGGTCATTTAAATTAAAAATTAATTCTCTAGCATATGCAATGTGAATGATGTTTGTTTTACTCTTCTGAAATTACTTATATGATTAAAAGTTATATAACAAACTAATTCAACTTTATAATCCAATCAAGTTTTTTAAAATATTCATTTTGATAAAAGTTTATGAATAAAAATTAAAATGCATTTTACTTTCAAATGGTGGAAACTAAAATAATCAGTTTAAATTTGAAGGACCATAAAAAAACGTATTTTAAACTCCAGTGACTGAAAATATATTACACATTAAATCGAATTTTAAATAAAGTTTTATTTTTTTTGAATATTTATAAAATATGTGGACTTTATATTTAAATAACTGTGAAGAAATTATCATTTTAAATTTATCAAAAGATTCCAAAATTTCATCGAGTAAAATATTTCTTTTGTATAAAATAGACAAAGAATATCATACAATTTATTATATATAATTTTTAAAATTTTAAAACATAATAAAAAAATAAAAATATATAATTTGTATGCATATATATAAATGATAATGGTCAGAGAAAATCGAAAAATAATAGTTAATCCATGCATAAAACAAGATAAAAAGGCTGATACCAATTATGATAATTTTTTTTTATCATGTTATTTTTTTCATTATTATAGAAACATGATATGGATATTTTAATCAATATTTATAAATAGTTTGAATTCATTATTTTAATTATCATTTAACGATATTATTATATAGGAAAATAAAAAAAAGGTTTAGTTTTAATTTTAATAAAATATTTATAAGATTTTATATTTTATTTTTATTTTTTAAATCACAATATATTTATATAATAATGAAATATTAGGTCAGGAATAAAAGTATATAAATAATAAATTATTTTACTTTAATTTTGGAAATAATAGTACTTTGTTCAGTGAAGCAAAACAGTGAATATATGTCCCTGTTTATTTGAAATAGGGTTTGTACTTTGTTCAGTGAAGCAATGTATTTAGGTTTGTGATTGAACATGGAAAACCCTTCCGACATTGAATGTGTTTCACCCTTTTTCTTTTGAATTTTTGTTCTCTCTGATTCTCATGGCGTTGTTGTCGCATTGCACTCGTCGTCTCATCTCACACACTTCCTTCAAATCACCTCTTCGATCCATCAATCATTCCCTTCTTCTCAACCCTACTGTGCTGCAGCGTCCATCCCCACTATTTATCAGGTAAACTCTTAACACCGAACCTCCAAAGCTACATTCTTTTTGAGATTTTGTTTATACCCAGAAACTCGATCTGTTGCAAAGTTTTTTAATTTTCATGAATGCTCATTTTTATGTATACTCTATGTTATAGCTCCAAATGGGAAATTGAAATTGAATATAGAAAAAAACTGATGTGCTGATAAAGACAGTATTGGAAAAGGTCCTATTACATTGAGTAATCATTAGCACCTTCAAGAAGGATAAAGAAGGAATCTAGGAGACAAGAATTCGGAGAAACCCAAATATGCAAAAATATGCAAAGATGACAGCTATAACAACTGTCAAAGAACAGCTCATCAGATACAGTGGGACGGGACATTATTTTGGAGACTTCTGAAAGCTTTAATTCTGTTGGTCCTGATGTTTTTGTGTGAGCTGATATTGCATCATGGGCTTTTGTTTTTCTGATAGTAGTACCGTCTTTTCTGCGTTCTGTTAGTTCATATTCTTAAGTATTGACAATGGTTATTTATAAATAAAGTTTTAAATTTTACCAAAGTTAAGTGTAGAAGTCCTTCAGGATAAAACTTAACATGTTTATATGTAGTTATAAAAGCTTGCTATATCATATATTTTGTGTAAGTAGTTGTTAGCCTTGTTTGTATTATATGACTTAATGCATATTATATTACATTTCCTTCAAAAGAAAATATTCTGTGAACTATTGGTGAACTGATTTTATACTATTATACAATTACAAAATATCACATATAGGTAAGTTGGTTGAGTTTTATACTAATTAGCTCATAATCTATATTTACCATAATTTCTAATTATAGTTGATCAACTTGTGTGTACCTTGTAAAAATTTTGAATGCTCACAAAACTAAAAAACTAAACACTTTTGTATTGTGCTGATGTATCAAACTGTTGTTCTGAGCAGAACTTTTGTATACCAACTAGGAAGTGTACAGTCACTTTTGCCTCTACATAGTGCAGTGGCCACTTCAAGATTGGTGTCTAGTCTCAGCATTAATTCAAGGAGTTGTGGAGCTCTTTCACTGGCTACCCTCTGCTGCGACTTCCCTGGACCCTAGGGTCTTTGTAACTTTGAGGGACTGTCTCCTTTCTTATGATCAGTGTTCCAACGGGGCTCAGGGGAAGAGAATAAGCACAACTCAACATATGGAGTTCTTCTTATGACTGACAAAGACCAATGACTGTGTTGATTTTTGGATGAGTTGAGCTGCGAAGAGTTTAGCCTCGATTCATTTTCTTCTTATGGACCAGATGTAACTTTGCTTGTTTATTAATTTTTGTATGGACAGCCTCTTTTTGAATCTTTCATGTGATAAATGCCCCCATTGAATCTAGGTGATTCAACCTGCCAAGTGCCAATGTACTTTGTACGAATGAGAATGTACTGAGCATCTATGCACCTAAATAAAAGGTTTAAGGCTCCCGTTGAGAATTTAATGGAGTTTTTTCATTTTTAATTGTGCATATGAGAGCATCTAGGGTGGATACAGTCAAGGAATTGAATTTGGTTAGAGAATTTTCTGAAACAGCAAACTTTGGGATAGGGAGGTTTCAATGTGAAAAAATTGGCCAGACCTTCACTGATATAACATAAATGCAGAGTCTTTCATGTAAACAATGTTGTAGTTGTGTAAGTTTACCATATTAACAATATTTGAGTGTATTTGACTGACTATTTTTAACTACTGACTGCACAGGCAATAATTAGGAGATAAACTTAAACAGAACTTTGTTAATGATTAAGTTATCATACCAAACCAAAATTATATCAAGTAAACTTCTATGAACAAACATTGTAGTTCAGTATTATATCAAGTAAACTTCTATGAACAAACATTGTAGTTCAGTGTTATAACAAGATGAAACTTCGTAACAGTGTCATTTAATTTGCTTGGTTACTACAAAAAATGAAGATGAATTCGATCCCTCATCGATATCCTGCAGAAAAAAACAATTCTGAGATTCAAAGTGCATGTTTCGATGATCATTGTATCACTTCAAAAAGTACGTTCAGAATAAAAGATAAAACTATCATTCACTAAGTATTGTTCAACTATCAAATACATTCAAAATAGTTTATTCAAACTACACTAAGGGTTGTAGTAGCTAACAAGATCACAAACAAAATGAGTTTTCTGATGTGTGTATATTCACTATCCTTAAAGACTTATTCGTAATGTATTGTACAAGTATTCCAATATACAAATATGAACTTCTCAGATTTGTTGAGGATCTTAGAACTAGCAAAAAATTCTCAAAAAGTAAATAAATAACTCAAGATTTAATAAACAAAATATAAGGGAGATAAGAAGATGAGAGAACAAGAGAGAGGAGAAGAATGAGAATGTGAAAGTGTGTTTTTTTGGATGAAGCATAAACCCCTATTTATAGACGGAGGAGGGATGGTTGTCTCGCATAGAAACAAAACTACACCTGCCCAACGTTCACCTTGCCTTGTAGAAGAAGTATCACTCATTGCGAAAAAAGCTAAGCAAAGGATTTGGATGGTTTTGGAGATGAAAATTGCACCACATGGATCTTGCTTTGTTACTGAAAAAGAAAGAGACATAACTACATAAGTTGATTTTAGTTCAAGCACTCCAGAGATGGACTATAGTGCCGCAAAATGCTTTTGCAATATATATAAACTCTACTTTAACAACAATCCCCCACATATTGCAAAAGTAAAAGAGAAAAGTAAAACCAAAAGAAAGAAGAAAAATCATGAATCTCATATAAGATGTAATGCATCAGAGTTGGTATAACGACCTATATAAACCAGTCTTAGATTGAGAAACATAACATACAGTGTAGTTGGTATAACAAGCTATGTGAACCAAAGACACTTGATGTAGTTAGCGGTTTATCAATCACAATGCACCACCACAATTTCTTTTGTTATTGGTGTGTTATGCTTACTAAGTCATGTGTGTACCTGGTATTCATGAGTGCTCTAGATTATGTCAATATCTCATATAAGTGATCCCACTCGACACTCATATAAATCATTTTATCAAGCATATGCTGCAAATCACACACCACCGTAAGGGATATGAAAATCATTGAAAACTTTGGTTAAACTAAAATTCTTACACCACATAGAATTTTAATAACAAAGTTTAACCTCTCAATAATGCAGACTCTAACACTTCCACACACAACATAAGAATGGACATAATTGATTTAAAACCAATTTAGTGCTACCAGAATTAACAAGTGACATGTTTTACCATATGAACCTTATTCATGGGATCTCTAATCACAAAGGTCGGGTTACCATCACTTGTTTGTTTTCAAGTGGCTTAAGTCTCCTTTCCCTTGATGTTTCTAGAATCATATTTCTTCGCAAGGGTTTAGTCAAGGGATTCACTAGATTTTATTTTGACTTCACATAGTCAATGGAAATAGCTCCACTATTTAGCAGCTGTTTTCACCAAATTATGTATCAATTCTATATGTTTGTTCTTTCCATTATAGTTTTTGTTTTTAGATATAGTTATTGTTGGTTGCAATCACAATGTACTCACACAAATAGGGTTGGTTTGATTCCTAATGGAATGTTAGCTAAGAATTTTTTCAACCACATAGCTTCAGTGCCAACCATTTCAAGAGCAAAAAACTCAAATTTCATTGTTGATCTTGCAATAATTGTTTGTTTGACTGGTTTCCTTGTAATCGCACCACCCCCGAGTGTGAATACATAACCATTTGTGAATTTTGTCTCATTTGAATCAGAGATCCAATTAGCATCACTATACCTTTCTGGTATGACAGGAAATCCACTATATTCAATAACATAATCCATTAAACCTCATAGATATCTCATAAGTCTTGCAAATGCATCTCAATGTTTCTAACTAAGACATTGAGTGTACCTATTCAATCTACTTATTGCATAAGCAATATCAGGTATAGAAAGCTCTTTAAATGCAGTAAGATCCTAATTATCTGGGTATGCTGAGATTGATAAACATAGATTCTCCTATATTTTTCTTTAATTTAGAGTTAATATCATAAGGAGTGCTCACTAGTTTGAAGTCATAATACTCAAACTTCTTAAGAAGTTTCTCAATGTATTGTTCTTGGAATAGTAATGTCTTATCTCCCTTCGTGATGATTTTAACACCTAAAATCAAATTGGCTTCACCTATGTCTTTCATTTCCAATTTAAATCACAAAAACAATTTACTTCTAAATACTACATCAATGCATGTACCAAAGATTAACATATTATCCAAATACAAACATATAATGACATAATCATCATTTTCAAATTTAGAGTACACACATTTATCAACATCATTAGCTAAAAAACCATCACAAAATAACACATTATCAAGTTTTTAATGAACGGGTTAAGGCTCACATTGAGAATTTTTAATGGAGTCTTTTCTACGTTAATTGTGCATATGAGAGCATTTAAAGTGGATACAACCAAGGAATTGAATTTGGTTAGAGAATTTTCTGAAACAATAAACTTTGGGATAGGGAGGTTTCAATGTGAAAAAATTGCCAACACCTTCACTGATATAAGATAAATGCATAGTCTTTCATGTAAATAGTGTTGTAGTTGTGTAAGTTTATATATTATTAATATTTAAGTGTATTTGATTGACTATTTTTTATGATTAAGTTATCATACCAAACCAAAATTATATTAGTTAAGTTTCTACTATTATTGTTTTGTGTGATATCACACACAAACAAACAATTTTATCTTTTTTTTGCTTAGGTGCATCTTAAGCCACTATGTATGAGACAAGAATGTAACTTTTTTTTGACTCCATCCAAGTTAGGAGAATGTGACGGTAATGTGGTGCATCCAATGCCTTGTTCATCAGATGGGTTCAATCTCCTTACAAAGTAATAGTATTTCAGTAGAAACATCATTGTCACCAATTTGCAACATATATAAAAAAGAAGAAAGCCACAATAGTAATGGTTAACAAATGTTGAGTAGTAATCTCACGTGCTCCCTGAATTTGGTACAATGGATTAAAGGAAAACCAATCCTTGAATTGAAAGTTTAGTGATAACATTCCTTAGTAATGGTAAATTTGGCGTTTGGAATGTGAGTAAATCATAAGAAGGTCTAAGAACAAACATTGTTGTCCAGAGTCATAGAAAGATGACATTTTAATAATGTCTTCTAATTTGCTTGGCTATTACCAAAATTGAATATGAAATTGATCCCTCATCCAAATCTAGTAGAAAAAACAATTATGAGATTTTGGGTCTATTGTTCCACCCGTTATGGACCGTTATTGGATCACCCAATAATATATAGCCTGACGCTCGAGATGTATATGCTTTAATGTGATGAGGTGTTGAGAGTCCTACACTGACTATAGATAATGTCAATTTACAATATATAAACGAGTGCACAACTCACCTTAGAAATTGGTTTTGTAGGGTTGAATTATTCTGATTGTCTCGTTTCTCTATGTAATCGTGAAAACTTTAGCCTCATGAACAATCACTATAGTTAATTGCCTTTCTTGTTGTATGACCAAAGAAAAGTTAATATTCAAAAAAGGCTCCATGAAGAAGCACTCGAGTTTATACAGTGTTAGAGATTTCACTCAACTCATTTGAAAAGCACAAAACATATTCTGATTCTCTATAACTTATGATGACTTTGGACAATATGCAGTTGCACAATATGTCACATTTGCAAATCAAAATGAGTTTCAACGATTCAAGTTCCTCCCATATAATCTTTAAATATGTATAAAACTTCGTCACACTTCTTTCTCCCCATTTCACATAATGTATCTCTTGTTGTAAGAGATTTTGAAATAATCTTCTTTTGAAAATCTCTCTTGTAAGTCTTCCCACAAATTGTTTGCCATGTCGATGTAAACAACGCTTTCAATAATTTGCGACTCCAAGGTTCTCGTAATTTTGATGCTAACGTTTATGAACTGTAGTTTATTTTTTTAACAATAAGGCTTGTCTCATGTTTTTACTCCATGAAAGGTAATTTGTACCATTGAGTGGTGACATAACAATAATTACTTAAGGATTTTCCCCGGATGGAGCTAAAAGGGCTTGATGGATTAGAGAAGAAGTCCATGACATTTTACATTTTTGTGGTGGTATTTTTGTGTTTTTACAGTGGAGAATTTCACCAGGATAAAGAATGAATGAATATATGAGATGTAGAACTATCAGAAGGATGGTAAAAGAGCATGCGAGGAAGTAAAGCAAGTTGAAAAACCCACTCTAATATCATATTGCGAATGACAATTCATTTATCTTGAAAACACATTCTCGAAATATTATTGCAAAGGAAAACACAGAAAGAAAAAAATAACATATCTTTAAAACTTGTGTATAAAAAATAATTATTTTATAAGGTAATTTTCCTATATTATATATAGAAATACAAAATAAAAACTTATAACAACATCATAACTACAAACAATTCAATAAAATAAATTCATATGAATTTGTTTTTAATATGGTTGATGATTTGAAATATATTAGAATATGTTTGGTTTCATTATTTTCTTTTATAATTAGAAAAAAATGGTTATTTTGAATTTAATATCATTCCTCGTGGGAGATAAGAATGAAAAGGAATGAAAAAAAAGGTTTAATTATTGTTATGCTCATTGTTTTTGTTAAAAAGTGTTAAGTCAGTCTTCTAGTATTTTTTTTGTCTCAATTTAGTCAAGACTTTTTTAAAATGGATTAAATTTGATTATTTTTGTTAGTATCCTACAACGAGGTTAAACTTAGTGTCCCGCATCAATTTGTGAATTTTTTAAATTTTTAATATTTGTTTTCACGTGTCACTCTACACTTGTGTCACATGACACAATCAATAGGTCGTGACAGTAGCAGTGTAATATGATAATGTCACGTGAATAAATCCTCAATTTAATTGAAAAAATTATAAAAAAATAGAAATAGGTAATAAATAGTTAGTTGAGTGAGTCTTACCATTTTTTAAAACTATTTCTACCCTTTAGTTTCAAAAATATATTCATACATCTACAAAATCAAATAAAGAGCCATGGTTTATAAGGTAGGGGTGAAGAAAGTCAAGAAGGATGAATAAGCAGGTAAAAAAAGGAAGAGAATAAAATAATTAAAAAGTAAAGTGAAAAAGTTTCATTGGTTAAAAATATAAAGTGAAAAAGAAAATAAAAAGATAATTTATTTTTATAAGTAATAAATTTGTAGAATGATTTATAAATTACATAATAGTAATAGCAAAACATAACAATTAAAACTAAAAAACTATAATTAAAATAATTCATCCCTAAAAAATCATTGAAACAGAAATACTAGTGTATTTTTAATAAAAAATAAAAATAAGATTTATATAATATTTCACAATTCCGACAACGATTCCATTTATGGTTAAACCATCAAAGGGATGTTTGAGTTTGTGCACTGCAACTTGAGATTCAAGTAAAAGTAACACCTAGGATATTTATGGTTAAAATACTTATTATATTTTTTACATATTTTTTCTTCCATATAAATGTAACCAACTTTATTTTTGAATAAACATTTTTACAATTTAGTATAAATTTTAATTTTTTTATTTAATAATTATTATAATAAATAATTTTAGTTATATATTTTTTTATTATTTTGTAATAAAGTAAACACATTATTATTAAGTTTCTTCTGGTAAATGAAAAAAAAAATGAGAACTACCACTCTCGTAATCTTTTATTGCACTCTCTCTTCATTTGAGAAAGGTCTAAATTGTTTGAGTCAAAAATATTCTACTTGTGTAATTTGAAAATTTATTTTGTATAATTTAAAACTAAAAAACATATTTTGTATTATATACTTTCAAAATGTATTACAGATTAGATTATATAATTTCATACCTTTTAGATTGCATAATTTAAAATATTTTTTAATTATATATTTTGAAAATATATTTATGATGAAATATGTTTTCAAATTGTATAATTCAAAATTTAAAATATATGTTTAGATTCATAGATATATTATAAATTTTATAATTTAGAAATGTTTTTTTAATCGTATAATTTGAAATATATGTTTAACATAAATTTTTTTATATTGTCTAATCTTAAAATTTAAAATTATTCAGTCTAAAAGTTATTATCGAGGTTCGATACGAGTGGTAGAAAATATAGATATTGATGGTATGTATATCTTTTAGATATGACAAGGAGGTGTAGGAATATGCTATGGATGTGTAGGAAGAAATTACCTAGAACAAACCGAGAAGGTCCATTATATTAAAAATGGGCCATGGCCTGGTAAGCCCAAGTAGAGGAACAGAAGGACATCATGGCTCCTCTGAGACCCAAATCAAGCAGCAAAGTAACCTTCTTCTCACTCAAATCTCACGCATTCTCTTCTCTTCTCTACCGTTTCCAGCATTTTCTGTGATGACGACTCTTCTTCATTCCTTGCCATCCATGTCCAATTTTTCCTCCAACCAGATTCGCTTTCTCCTCACCACCTTGAACGAAGTCAACTTTGACTCCGTTTTCCATCAACTCTCTCAGGTCATTCATTCATTCATTCTTTTCCCTTTTTCTTCCTCCTCAAAAACCCCATCTTAATTTTCACGCTTAATTTTTCTGGGCTTCTCTCGAATTTCGTGTTCGTGCTCTGTGCTTCATAAAGTTTCCTCCTTTTTCACCTAGTGCTGCGACAAATTCCCTTTTAGGGAATCCAATTTAAAATTGACTTGACGTTCTTTTGTTTGTTTATGCGTGTGTGTTCAATGCTTTAGTTTTGTGACCTTGGTGCGCGGTTTTCGAATATGCTGTGTGTTGCAATGATTTTGTGGATTTATGTAGTTCGGTGCTTCTAGGGTTTATGTTGCATGTGTGTTACCTTTTCAAATTTATTTTTGGGCGTATGATGTTTGTTGGTCTTCTTTTGAAATGCTATGTTAGATGTTGTTGTCTTTATGTGATGAGGAGAATAACCAATCCAGCTTTTTATTTTACATTATTTTTGCTCACTACTGTGGTTTAGTAAATTGGACTATGAAATGATTTACGGATGGGCTTTGGCCTTTGTAGAAGATAATGCCCTGTGTACAGATAATCATTATTTTTGTTATGTTTGGAGTTTATGCCCAGCTGAAGAGCAGATAGTGTTGTGGAGGTGACTGTAGTGGATAGGATCTGGAAGCTTTTTGCCTTTGGTTTTTAATCATCTGGGATTCCCAAGAGAAATTAATGGTTTTAGTAAACAAAGATAATATGTTAAGTTTCAGTGTCACTATAATTTGGTAATAATGGTCCTGTGTCTTTATTGTTTCTCTGGTGGTTAGAATATGACATGTTTCACAATGATTTGTGTATGCCATTTCTGACCTGTTATTTTTCCGCTGCTTTATGGACTTGCATTTTTGTTTATCTGCTGTCTTGCTCAGTAATCTCTTTGCTCCCGTCCGAACTACCCTAACCTTAGACTAACGGGCAACTATTGGCTTTTGCGCACTTCAGAAGATTTTCATTTGTGTGCTCTTTAATTTTTAATTTATTCATATTTGGAATTTTCTCTGTATTGGCTGTGTGTTTTGGATTTGTTATTGACTTATACTTTGTTTGGCTGACAGTTTTCTGAATTTGGAACCACTGGATGCATTTTGCTGCTTCAAACTTGCTTGGATCACTATGGTTATGCCAGAAGAGATACGAAAGACATGCAGCACGAGCCAATTCTTGGGGCAGTCATTAAATACCTCTTGGACAAACCAAACTTCAGTACAGTTTTTTCTGAGTCGATGAAGAATATGGAAATTAATGAAAGCTTTTTAGAAAACTTTTGTAATGGATTGCAGTTATCTTTATTGGAAAAGATTATCGTCAGTCTTGCGTTATCTGATTCTGAGAATTCTGAATTTAGGCTGTGTGGTAAGTATGAAGTTATTTTCTAGTTTCAGTTCTTTCTTATTGCTTTTCCTATAAACATTTTGCTTGATAAGTAAAGTTTATATATTTTTGTAATGTTTGGTGGTCATTTCTGTTATCTATCATATCAATATATTCCCAGAGTATTATGTATATATCTTGTGATTTGATCTGAAATATTGCTTGTGTATAGGCAAAACCTTTTGCATGGCTCAGATCGAGGAATTATGTGCCAACCCTGGTTCTTTGAGTTTCCATGAGCAAATTCACAGTATTATCATGTTCCTAAAGCAGTCCGAGGGTCTTTCCAAGCATGTGGATTCCTTTATGCAGATATTATCACTTATGGAGTTCAAAGCCACACCACCTTTCGTCTTGACTCCATTGCTTCCTGATGAGATGCATGAGGCTGATTTTTTAAGGTAGTAACTTATTTAGCTATCCTTTTTGTTTTTGTATGGGTGATATATTTTGCATTTATACTCACTGTGTTGTGAATAATATTGAAAACTTATTTAAGCCCTGAAATTTAGTAGCTATGTTGAACCCTTTTAATCATTAATTAAATTTTAAATGCCGGTAAAGTACAAACGGTTCCCCTTTTGAATATAACTGTATGTTTGTTCTACGTTAGTAATAGTAAATGATTAAATTCTGAGATTATGATGTTTTTCTATCTGCATCATTACAGGAATATGGAGTTGTTCCACGACTCTGGAGAAAATGATTTTGATGCTATTTTGGCAGACATACAGAAGGAAATGAACATGGGTGATATTGTGAAGGAGCTAGGGTATGGATGTACTGTTGATGTCTCACAGTGCAAGGAAATATTTTCGCTCTTCTTACCTTTAACTGAACATACACTCTCTAAATTACTTGGTGCTATTGCTTGTACCCATTATGGGCTGGAGGACAACCAAAACACATACTTAAATTTTCGTGCGGCCCATGGATACAATGTTTCTGAGTTGCCGCCATTAAACTCTTGGAATATTGATGTCTTGATTGATACAGTCAAGCATCTTGTGAGTTTTCTTCAATAAAGCTAAAAATCTCATCTTGTTATACGCTCTTATTCCTGTTACTGAAATTGCAAAAATGAAGTAAATGATTTCCTTTTTCTGATATAGGCACCTCATACCAATTGGGTAAGTGTTATTGAAAATCTTGATCATGAAGGGTTTTTCCTTCCTAGTGAAGAGGCATTCTCTTTTCTCATGTCTGTATATAAACTTGCCTGTAAGGTATGATATCAGAACACTACATATACTTTCCCTTGAGCTTTAATCGATATGCATGCAAACTCTTATAAAATTCTGAATGTATGGAAATGCCCTAGCAGGAACCGTTTCCTCTCCATGCTGTCTGTGGGTCTGTCTGGAAGAATACTGAGGGTCAGTTGTCTTTCCTTAAATATGCAGTATCAGCACCACCGGAAATGTTTACCTTTGCACACTCTGGAAGACAGCTGGTATGATCATCTTTTTGAACGTTTTCTGTTGCTTGTTCCCATCTTCATATTTTATAGCAACTAATTGCTTTTCAGGCATATGTTGATGCAATTAATGGCCACAAGATTCAAAATGGACATCCAAATCATTCATGGTTGTGTCTTGACCTTTTAGACGTTCTGTGCCAGCTAGCTGAGAAGGGTCATGCCAGTGTTGTTCGTTCAATCCTTGATTATCCCCTTAAACACTGTCCTGAAGTCTTACTTCTTGGGATGGCACATATTAATGTAAAATTTAATGGATTCATATTTGTTTGTTCTCAACAGTATTCCATTTCATCGCTTTTCTTGATATGATGTTTTCATTTGTTGTTCATGCAGACTGCCTACAACCTCTTGCAGCAGGAAGTATCTCCAATTGTCTTTCCCTTGATTGTAAAAAGTGCTGTAGGCAGTGGGATGATTCTACACCTTTGGCATGTTAATCCTAATTTGGTCTTTAGAGGGATTATTGATTCTCAAAACAATGACGCAGACAGTATTATAAGAATCGTAGACATCTGCCAGGAGCTAAAGGTTGTTCTATTGTAAAGTGTGTATATTTTCATTTTTATTGTTTTCTTAAATATGAATTTTATTGTTAGGTATTGTTCTTTTTCTTTTTTAAGTGTAAACCTTGTTTAGATGAGCAGCTCTTACATTCGTTGTGTCCTTTTAGTTATCTTGCAATAAGCTTTTAAATGTCTTCATAAAGACCAATTCATGTTTCTGTTATTGTTATTTACGATTTTTAATCTATCATATTTGTTTTACAGATTTTTAATCTATCATATTTGTTTTACAGATTTTATCATCTGTGGTGGAAATTATTCCTTCTCATTATAGTATTAGGTTAGCAGCTGTTGCATCAAGAAAAGAATTACTTGACCTTGAGAAGTGGTTGAGTGGCAACTTAATTACATACAAGGAAACCTTTTTTGAGGTAATAATGCCTTCCCTCATTACTTGATTTCTAAATTGTAAAGACAGTAGCATTATAGATTTATGCATTCTGTTATTTTTATTCATAGGCTTTTTAGTTGTACTTCTATGAATTTATTGTAGCGGGAACGTGGCTGACATTATTATACCTACTCTGCAGGAGTGTCTCAAGTTCATTAAGGATGCCCATTTTGGTGGATCGCAGAACCTTTCTGGCAAATCTTTTCATCCATCTAGTGGTGTTCTGAGTCTATATGCTGAGGCAACGGCTACTGTTTTGAAGGTTATACTTTAATCATTTGGTTTCTCTGGCCTCATAGCCTCATTTGATTTCATTTTTACTGTTGTATCTCACCTTTTCCGATCACAGGTTCTTAAATCTCATAATGACTTGGTTGCCACTAGACAACTTTCGGAGGAGTTGGAGAGGCTGCATATATCTATTATAGATTCAAATCCAAGGCTTCAGAATGGTGGGGCAGGCGATTCATCTACTTCTGATGGTTATGCAGATGACATTGAAGCAGAAGCAAACTCTTATTTCCATCAAATGTTCTCTGATCAGTTAACCATTAATGCAATGGTACAAATGCTAGCTAGATTCAAGGAATCTTCAGTGAAGAGGTGATAACTTTTAAAATTTCCTCTGGTCAATCTTTTACTGCGATACCATCCCAGTGTTGTATTATTTTTGTAGTTCTAGACTTTTTGTGAATTTTTGGAATTTTAGTAATCTTTGTATCAAGGTTTTCGAGTATCACTCTAGCTGTTAATTATGGCTTTGAAAATCTTGCCTGAAGAAAAAGAAAATTAAACTTTCATGTTCAAACGCATGTGTTCTTGTACCTTGTAGGGGGCCCCAAACTGGTTGGATCGGATATTTTGTTTTGGATTGAAATGAATTGGATATAAAAATCCATTAATCCAAGTAAAAATTGATTGAAATTCTAATCCATGATCTATTGGATTTTGATTAATAACAGATTGTTCATTAACCTTCCTAAAATTAGATGGATGGTGTGTATGTATCCATTTTTTATATTTTTTTTTGTAATGGATGGATTAGATGAGTTTACTTTTGGATTGCCTGGTAGATGTTTGATAAATGGATTGCTTTGCCATCCCTGGTCCCTTGGTTGAAAATTCTGTTAATGCATTAATTTTGTGGTTTACAATTAAGTTCTAAAAATCCTCTCTCTCTTGGTGAGTTAACAGGGAGAAATCAATTTTTGAATGCATGATTGCAAACTTATTCGAGGAGTATAGATTTTTTCCAAAGTATCCTGAAAGGCAACTCAAAATAGCTGCAGTTCTCTTTGGTAAGTTTCTCTTGTGGTATTGCATATGATGAAATTTAATTTCATATGATCACCAATGAACTGGGGTTTATGATGGTGTTTGGTTTCACCCAAGCAACTTTAGATCTGGATTGGTGAATTGTAAGTTATGGAAATTGTTTTTATGGAGAGTTGTGCTCATAAATGTTCATCTTGTGAGCACGAGGCTTCAATATTGCACTTAGATGATAATGTGCATTAGTAATTCCGTTTGCTGACAAAGTGACTGGGCTTGGTTGAAACTGATACAGTGCTAGTTACATGCTCTGATAGAAAGTTTATTCTCTTAGACTGTGATTCGAACTTATAAACTTGTTATCCCTGTATGTTTGCAGTGCATTGTATTTTGGGCTTTTCTTCATCATAGAGTGTGCATTATTAAACTTTTGTTTGCGTATGCACACTGCTTGCTTTAGCTACCATTATCTGAGCCTGATTGCAACAATTTTTCGTATTCTTTGGTACTATTTTTCCCATCGTTTACGTTGTATTTTTTTGTTTTTATCTCTTGTACCAGGTTCTGTGATTAAGCATCAGCTTGTAACTCATCTATCCTTGGGGATTGCACTTCGTTATGTTCTTGATGCATTGCGCAAGCCTGCAGATTCAAAAGTTTGTGTTGTTTTCCGTAGTGAATTCCTTTGACGTTTTCATTTGTTGTAAGGGTTGACGATGCATTTGAATGTTACAGATGTTTCTGTTTGGAAGTCTGGCGTTGGAGCAGTTTGTGGATCGTCTTATTGAGTGGCCTCAGTACTGCAATCATATTCTTCAAATTTCTCATCTGCGTAGTACACATTCAGAAATAGTGGCTTTCATTGAGCAGGCCCTCGCCAGGATTTCCTCTGGTCATTCAGACGGTGATGGGGCAAGTCATGCTTCTGTTATTACTAACCATCATTCTGCACAGGCTACATTAGGGCATGTAGAGGTAACAATAACTTTTTATCATTTGTGTTTGTCTTGCAGGTTGTTTTCTGAAATTAGGGTCAGATTTAAGATTCTGGTTTTAATTTTATGTTAGAAGTGCAGTTGCTCATCAATAGTCAGTTATAATTTAATTTTATACTTTTGTTTTAGTTTAGTATTATATACTTTTATGTTAATGGTTTGTTATATATTGTAACAGTTGCCTAAGTTGGTTGTTCTAAACCTAGTTTTAGTTCAAAAGATTGTTTATTGATGGAGCTATGCTCAATATGGTCACACTTAAGTTTGTGTTTGATGTATTTTATTTTTGGTTGAATAACATACAGAAGAAAGGGAGAGAGAAAGAGAGAGCAAAGTGGAAATAGGTTGGAAATGGAGTGGAAAAGTACTGGTGGGCCCTGTAATTTTTAGAATTTATGTACTCTTAAGTGTATGATACGAAATAAACTAACTCTTTTATCTTTACCCATCCACCCTATTTCACTCTGCCCAGACAAACCATTAGGGCTTTGTGTCTGCAGAAAGAAAGGGAGGGCCAAGGTAGTGGTTTGGAGTTGTGGTTCTCTGCATATTGGGCTTTATTAAGAGTGTGATTGGAACTGGCAGACACATTTAAAAATCTTAAGCTTTGCCATTGATGTTGTCAAACTCGAGAATTGGAGGGGATTAAATGATCATAACAGAAGGGTTGTAATTTGACTTGCAAGAGTTATGCATATAATATGAAAAACTATATTTATTGACACAATAATTCATAGAGAAGAAAATAACACAATAATTCATAAATTGTAAGAGCCATCAGATAATGGAATTGAAACAGGTTCAATTGTTCGTAATTGCTTTGTACAAGCATGATCTTCAGAAGAAAAATTACTGAACAGTACTTTGGGAAGAAAAATCAGAATAGCCAGCCACATCCAAATGAACACAACCTGCAGTAGTTGGTGTTGGTGTCTACAAAGATTGATTACAATGATGGAATCTCTAGTGTGAAAGATGAGGCCAGGCTTGTTTATAGTGACAAATCATTGGAGACAGCTATCTGACCCTTGCTGATGGCTTGTGACTCTAAATCATGCAGTGTTCTCAAACTCTAGGATTGTAAGGGGATCGGGAAGACAATAAAAGATCGTAACTCGAGGATAGTAACTCGACTCGTAAGAGTTACGAATAAAAAAAAATATATTCATATTATTAAAAGCAAGCGAGGTGAGTGCTAATGATTGTGAGGTGGCGAGCGTCGACGAATACAAAGGCAGCGAGCTTTGGAGACTGTAAGGGCTGAGTTCATTTATGCGAACGTAACCCTAGTAGAAAAGGTAAGAGTGTTGGGCTTCTCATGGGTTGGGTCGTTTATAGGACCAGAAAGATCAAGAGTAGAAAAGTGTTGGGCTTCTCGTGGGTTGGGTTGATCATAGGACCAGAAAGATCAATACAACCCACGATGCCTTGATTCAGCAAGCATCCTCGCATACTTGCTTCGATCTGCATCGTTTGCGATCCGCTTTTCGTTTCAACTTGCTTGGTGGTCCAAACTCGCAAGATCGGGTTGATCATAGGGCCAGAAAGATCAATACAACCCACGATGCCTTGATTCAGCAAGCATCCTCGCATACTTGCGACGATCTGCATCGTTTGCGATCCGCTTTTCGTTTCAACTTGCTTGGTGGTCCAAACTCGCAAGATCGTGCGAGTTTGCCATCTTACTCGCAATTTTGACAACACTGGTGGCAAGTAAAGACGACAAGTCCCTTGTGATGATTTACAATGAGAATGTCCAATGATTAACAAAGTTTAACAATGACTATAGAAGTGTTGTTGATTTGGTGCTCCTTTTGGTGAAGAATGCTTTTGATAAGCAAGTGGGAACCCTTAGGGAAAAAGGTTCATTTTCAAATTTTTTAAAATTGGATGGCTATATAATGGAATTGGAATTCCAAACTACATGAGTTGTGGCAATTGATTTGCTAGCAGCTTGAGCCTGCAAACTAGAACACATTGGTTGGGATCAGCACAATGATATGATTTGATTTGTAGATTTTGTGAGTAAAATTGCTATCCCACAGTGATCCCCAATTTTCCTGATCTGCCTCTTGTGTTTGATTGCATGGGTCAGCTCCACTCGCAAGACTGTAGATACTCACAGGACGTCTTAACCTCAAGGCTGAGTGTTTTTTTAATTTCTCTTTTTTGTATTTATTCTATCCAATTTTTACTGATTGACTTGGTTGGGCTTCTGTAGTTTTAAGTAAGCCCAAAGCCTTTTTTATTTGCATGACATGCAACCTTTGCATATCATTCTAAAGCTGTTTTTGTCATATCGTTCATAATATAGACTATGCTAGTGCTCTGAATAATAATAGTCATTTGCTCCATTTTTGGTTGGAAGCTCAACTACATCACTTTTAGGTGTTTTGTTTTCCATTAGGTGAATCATTAGTATGATAAATTGGTGTTAGTGGTTATTTTGTGGAGACCGATTGCAATAGTATTTTGTTTTTCTGAGATATTTGTGGTGGTGAAAGAAACCTGTTATGCTTGTCACTTGATAAAATTATGGCATAAAAACAAGATTTTGGATAATAGATATGCTATTTCTTTTTGGGTAACATTATTTATGCTGTATCCTTAGCAGCTCGGTGGCTCCACCGTCATACAACCTGGGCAGCAACATTTGTCACTACAGCTTCAACAGAGACGTGAAAATCCCTTGGATGATCGTCATAAAGCTTCTGTGGGTTCATCTACTGATGTAAAACCACTGTTATCTTCTCTGGGGCAATCTTCTGTACTACCTACTGATGCTTCTAATACCAATAAGGTATAATACTTTTATATTATTATAGCATTGTAATATTCTGTGTTCTTGTATTGTGTTAGTTAGTGACATACTTGGGTAGCTGAGAAGGCTGCTCTACAGTCAGTAACAGAAGCTGTTAGTTTCTATTCTAACTTGTGGTTGTTGGTTGTTACATAATCAGTGATTTTCATATATTGAACTACAAATTTATCAAATGATTTTATGATAGAGTAGAATCCAGTTTTTATTTTAAACTGTTTAACTTTCTCTGTTTCCCATGTTTTATTGTATTTCTCATTCTCTCCTTTTTGTACCGGGACTTCGTTTTGTTGCTACAATTGCAGTTACATACCTCAGTCAGCACCTCGTCAATGCTATCTTCTTCTTCTCCTGGTTTTGTTCGCCCTTCCCGTGGACCTACTTCTACCAGTATAATTTTATTACTTGTTAACAGTTATCATGATTAGCATAAAGCCATAACTATTATCCTTTAATTATGCTTTTATTTGATATGTGCATTTGATGTAGGGTTTGGATCTGCCTTGAACATTGAAACTTTGGTTGCTGCTGCTGAGAAAAGAGAAATTCCTATAGAGGTGCCCTAGCCTTTTACAATTAATTTATTTGATTGGCTGGTTTCTTGAGTTTTGTTAATGGATTTGTTCAGTTGTTTAGATTATGATTTTACATACCTGCTCACATAGTTTTGATGCTTTTCATGTTTCACCTGGTCCCTGTTTTACTTTAATTTCTTATTTGAATTTAAATTGGGTTTCTTTTTCTTGCTGTAATTTAAGCCTCATTTTTTTGCTAACAGGCTCCAGGGTCAGAGGTTCAGGACAAGATATTATTTATTATTAATAATGTTTCTTCTACTAATATTGAAGCTAAAGCAAAGGAGTTCACTGAAATTTTGAAAGAACAGTACTATCCTTGGTTTGCACAGTATATGGTTATGAAAAGGTTAGCTCTGATGCGTAAGTTATATCATGCGTCATATAATTGCTTAAAAAGTTACACCTACTTGGGTATATACACAGCAGATAGTGACTTTAGTAATGGTTAGCAGGGAAGCTTAAGTGGACTATTGGGACTAATAAATAAATGAGAATGAGTAGGGTACCTAAACAGGGATTAGAAGCTATGGAATTTGGTTTTGGATATTGTCTAACTCCTGCTTTACAGTGGTGAAGTGCAAGGAGGTTTAATTCGACTGTTGGGGGTAAATAGAGAATTAAATGGTGTAGAGCACTTTACAGATCTTAGAAGCTTTGAAATTTGTTTTTGTATCTGTTCTAAGTCCTGCTTTTATTGCATTGTTGACCTGCATAAACCGCGTGTTGTGTTCTTTCATTACGAAGACTGTTGTGTTCATACCTATTTTCAGTGTACTCCATTTTCCATACAAAATGAACTGAACCTAGAGTTAATCAAGTTGTTGACTCGGGTTTAACATGGCAATGAGTAATTAGATGAAACAACCCATCGTTAATGTTTTACATTTCTCTCAATTGAATTTTGAGAAAGAATTGAAAGATAGAAATTAAGACAGAACAAGAAGCCTTTAACCTTGGGATCTGAGGTGAAGGACTTTGGGAGCTGTAGATGGAGGAAGTTTCATGTTTTACATTGTGTTCCTTACTTTATGGATATATATATATTTTTTAAACTCTGTTTTTCGGCACATCTTACTCTATAGCTGCTAATTATCTTATCAAATTATTTTTTCGGCTTATACTTACCAACTGATACTTCTTTTCAGAGCAAGCATTGAGCCAAATTTCCATGACCTGTACCTGAAATTCCTGGATAAAGTTAATTCAAAGGCTTTGAACAAAGAGATTGTTCAGGCAACTTATGAAAATTGCAAGGTTTGATTTTTCTTTTTTTGTTTTCTTCCTTGCTTGATTGAAGTTTAGATGTGTGAAATGTTTGAAATAATACTTATTGTTTGCATAATCTTCAGGTTCTTTTAGGATCCGAGCTCATAAAATCAAGTTCAGAGGAACGTTCTTTGCTTAAAAATTTGGGGAGCTGGCTTGGAAAATTAACAATTGGCCGGAATCAGGTTTTGAGGGCTCGAGAAATAGACCCAAAGTCTTTGATTATGGAGGTAATTTCCAAATTGAATATATTTTAGGAGTAGATGGCATTTCAAGTTATCATTTTCTTATTAAATTGTTTTCCACATTGTAGGCATATGAGAAGGGGCTAATGATTGCTGTTATTCCATTTACGTCAAAGGTATAATTTCTCAGTGTGATTAATTTCATTTGTTATATTCAATAGCATTCTACATAATCATTCAATTTTATGTTATAGGTCCTTGAACCATGCCAAAGCAGTCTTGCATACCAACCTCCTAATCCTTGGACTATGGGCATTTTGGGATTGCTTGTTGAGATTTATTCAATGCCAAACTTGAAAATGAACCTAAAGTTTGACATAGAGGTTTATTTTCTGTTTCCTTGCTGGAGCATCATTCACATACTTTTGTTAATCATCCACCTATTTATTGGAATAATTGTGCTATACAGGTTTTATTCAAAAATCTTGGTGTTGATATGAAGGATGTCACCCCAACTTCCCTCCTGAAAGATCGAAAAAGAGAATTTGAAGGAAATCCTGATTTCTCTAATAAGGATGTGGGGGCATCTCAATCACAAATGATTACTGATATAAAATCTGGTCTTGTACCTCCAGTAAACCAACTGGAATTGCCACTTGAAGTCACCAATCCATCAAATACGGGTGCTCATCCACATATGCTGTCTCAGGTTTGTTCTTACGTTCTATTGGTCTATGGTGATTATTTATTTTTGTTGATTTATAACTATTTCTTTGAATATTTCTGGGTGGATAGTATGCTGGCCCTCTTCATATGTCCTCGGGTGCATTGATGGAAGATGAAAAGGTTACACCTTTGGGATTGTCCGATCAACTTCCCTCTGCTCAAGGACTGTTACAAGCAACTCCTTCCCCAGCACCGTTTTCTCATAGCCAGGTTTGTAACCAAAATCTTGTTTCCCTTCTTTGCTGGACTATTTATTGATTAATAGCATGTTATTTTTAAGCATCACTGGTTGTTGCTTTTTGTGGTTACAGATGCAACCACAGATACCTAATATTGGGACTCATGTTATTATTAATCAAAAGCTCAGTGGTTTTGGTTTGCAAATGCATTTTCAGAGGTATGGTGATATTGCTATGTTGTTGTTCTCCTTGTTTGAATCTATGTATGACTTTGGTACTCTTTTTTATTACAGAGCGGTACCCATTGCAATGGATAGAGCTATCAAAGAGATAGTGACTAGTATTGTGCAGCGTAGTGTTTCCATTGCAACACAAACTACAAAGGAGCTTGTTTTAAAGGTCTACATATTTGTGATGCCTCGTGTCTTACTGCTTGATTTTTGAAATCCCATTTGTTATAATTCTGAATTTAATTGCATTGGATATATATCTAAGATGTTTTGGTTTAGAACGTCACCTGTTTTAGTTGTGTTGATATCTTTTAACTGTTGATTAAATTTGTATAGAAACAGCTTTTTGTATAGATTTTTTGCTTAAATTTAATTTGTGTGAATCATTTGCAGGATTATGCCATGGAATCTGATGAGACACGCATATTAAATGCAGCACACTTAATGGTAGCTAGTCTTGCTGGGAGTTTGGCTCATGTTACTTGCAAGGTAATGCCCTTAAATAAGATATCTATTCTGTTGCTTATACTTTTAGGGTCATATGCCTTTAGACTGCTTTTGTTTTATTTTCTTCTGCCTAATGCATCTCGATTTGTAGGAGCCATTACGGGCATCCATTTCCGGTCAACTGAGGACTTCACTTCAGAACCTGAATATTGCCAATGAAATTTTGGAACAGGCTGTGCAACTTGTAACCAACGATAATCTTGATCTAGGCTGTGCTGTCATTGAACAGGCTGCTACTGATAAGGTTAGCTTCTAAATGTCTGTGGTTATAGTGATTTTTGGCAATGCTGGCAATGGGGAAAATTTTTCATTGTTGCTTCTTTTATTTGGTAATATTAATAATTAATTTCAGAGAACATGCACTATATTGTTAGATATATGTGCACCACCAACTGGTCACCTCTGTAAAATGATTGGGTTTGTAAGATGAGTATTTATCAAAGTGTATCCTTCCTGGCATGTAATTGTTTGATTAGTGTGTGAAATGCTTCTTGCCTTATAATTGACTGATGAAACATAAAGGGTTTAATTAACAAAAGAAAATTGCAAGGCTGCAGAAGTATGAGGGTGAAGAATAAACAAAAGGATTTGCATTGTAAATGTACATTGTGTAGGTTTTAGCTTTCTTTTGATATATAGTATTGCTGCCTCCGGGGCCTATGTTTAAATCTTTTACCGAAGGAAATGATATTTCAGAGTATGATTTTTTTTAATCCTGATAATACATTTTATTATTACCTGTTACCAATTTTACATATTGGTTTAGGTGCAGCCTAAGTTTTGATCAATGATTTTTAAAATCAGTGAAGTATTGGTTAATACTGGTTGCTAGAACTGCCCTCTCTCCTTTGACTTTGCATTTTGCAGAGATGAATCGAATTTAACTGGTTTGTTGTCTGTGATATTATCTTATAGGCTATAAGCACCATCGACACAGAGATTGGTCAACAACTCTCTTTGAGAAGGAAGCATCGAGAAGGTATGGGTTCTACATTTTTTGATGCAAATTTGTATCCACAAGGTTCTATGGGTGGTGTTCCAGAGCCTCTTCGCCCGAAGCCTGGCCAGTTGTCAATGTCACAACAGCGTGTCTATGAGGTATGCATTTGGCTTTATTCAATATGTGGCTGGGATATGTAGAGATTAACAACATGGAGTTTAATTTATGTTCATTATATTAGGACTTTGTTCGGCTTCCTTGGCAAAACCAGTCTAGCCAGAGCTCACATTCTATGTCTGCTGGTGTTGCTGTTCAATCTGCCAATACTGGTCTTCCTAGTACCAATGGTTCTGTATCAGGTCAGGTTAACCCTGGTTACCCAGTGAGCACAGGATATGAAGGAGTATCTCGACCATTAGAAGATATAACAGAGTCTAATTTGGCTCCACATTTTAGGTCTCCTCTTTTTATTTTGTATGGTTGGTTTTCCATCTTTATCATCTATAAATCCAAATTTATTAACAATCTGCATTCAATGTTTCAGTGCTTCCTCAATTCACATTAGAGCATCTGATAGTGTTTCACAGCATAGTTTGGAAAAAGAGTCTGTTGCTTCATTTCCTTCAGCAGCTTCCACCCCGGAATTGCATGCAGTTGATTCGTCTGATGTGAAAGTGAGATTTCAAATAAAAAGCATTGTTGCTTCTAACATGTCATGATTAGAGTCTAAATGTTTTTGTGATTTATGGCCAGGAATCTGGAACTTCACAGCCACTAGTTACATCAGGTGCTATGGAGCGCCTTGGAAATAGTTTCTTGGAGCCTTCTCTCACTACAAGAGACGCCCTAGATAAGTACCAGATTGTCGCACAAAAGGTTGTTACTAATCTTTACAGACTATTGTGATATTAGACTCTTTGTGTATCCCACTATAGAAAGGTTAATATAGCCAATATATTTCATTTGTGTATAACTGTACAAATGAGTGAGAATATTGTTATGTTTCATTCATTTCTACCAGGCTTTTGTTATTTAGTGAATGTGGAGTTTGACTGCTTGTCATATACATCATGCTCTTGTCCAAAGCATGCCAATTAGAGAAGTTTCTTAACATTTATGTGTGTGTATGTTGCTGTTGTGATGGAAGTCTGGTCCTAGGTAACTTGGTTTTTGAAGTTATTGGCAATGTCTTCAAATCATTTCTTTCATATTCTATTATCTTTTTATGATTAAATGCCAATTAGGTAACTTGGTTTTTGAAGTTATTGGCAATGTCTTCAAATCATTTCTTTCATATTCTATTATCTTTTTATGATTAAATGCAAATGCAACCGAGGGTGGAAATTAAGGTGACCCGTTTGCTTATGCCCTTGACGTTTTTCTTGTTAGGTTAACCTTTTAGGATTGTTGATATTGTAAATTTACCTTATGGCTGGTAAGGATATTGCATATGTTTAGAAAGGAATAGCTTTCCCTGCATGATATACTTTTAAAAATGACACCTCTGCATCAATGGAATCTGCTTATTTTATTTTTTCATTTTTGTTTTTGATTTTCATTCATCTCTCTGATATAGCTACAATTTTTCATACAGTAGTGTGGTAAAATAATTTTTGAAGCAGGAACATCAATTGACCCATGGGTTGTTGGTTAATTTAATTGATTATTTTGATGCAATGTTTGTTTCAGATGTTTATTGACTTCCTTTATGTTATTGGTTTCAGTTGGAAGCTATGGTCAGCAGCGATTCCAGGGATGCAGAAATCCAGGTATTTTACTGTGGTTCATATTCAAGTTATACAGTCTGTACTGTTATGCCTAATATGAATTACTATTACTGGTGTTTTTAATTTACCTTGATAATTTCATTTTCGCATGATTTAATATCTGTCTTGGGTTCTTACTTATATTTAGGGTGTCATTTCCGAGGTTCCTGAGATCATACTTAGATGTGTTAGTCGAGATGAGGCAGCTTTAGCTGTGGCCCAAAAGGTGTGCTTCCCCCTACTGAGAATTTTGTGATTCATGAATTTTTCTGAAGGTCTAATGCAATGTGGTATCATGAATTGATTACTCAATAGTTTCGGACTTATTGTCCGTGTCATGTCTGATACCTCCACTTTGGGTTGATGGGATTGACAATTTAGTTTTTAAAACAGGTTTTCAAGGGTTTATATGATAATGCATCAAACAACATCCATGTCTCTGCTCATCTTGCAATCCTGACTGCCATTCGAGATGTTTGCAAACTTGCTGTGAAGGAGCTTACTAGTTGGGTATGTTTTGTTGAACTCACAAAAGTTGCCATGAGTTGAATGTTTATACATTGTTAGAATTTAATTTTTGACGCTTCTTATCTTACATTTTGTAATATGTTCTGTATACTTGATTGATAGTTTTGTAAAATTGCATATTATGAATAAGATATTGGTGTTCTCTTTTTTTAAAGTTGACAGAGTAGGTAATGTCTGTTGTTCGCTGATAAAGAAAATTTCATTTGAAGATGAGAAACAGTAAATGATATTTACCAACACTCCCTCCTGTCCCGTATAAAAAAACAAATAATTAATTTATCAAGACCAGTTATAGTGGTGAAGCTAATTAGTTATAATTAGTAATGCAGTATATTTATTTTTTATTCCGAAATCCATAGAATTCAATGATTTAAGTGATTATATTAAATGACACCTAATATTCAAATAGTTATACTTGCTCTTTAATTTGTTTTAAACTGTGTATTCTGTACTCCTTGCAGGTAATTTACTCAGAAGAAGAAAGGAAATATAACAAAGAAATTACTATTGGGCTTATTCGTAGTGAATTGCTAAATCTTGCCGAGTACAATGTTCATATGGCAAAACTTATTGATGGAGGAAGGAACAGTATGTCCAAAGAAATTATTTTTTAATGACTTTACATTTTTAAGTGCTACTATAATGACGCAACTTACTGGATGAATGTGCAGAGGCTGCAACGGAATTTTCCATTTCCCTTCTTCAAACCCTGGTTATCGAGGAACCTAAAGTTATTTCAGAACTTCACAATCTTGTTGATGCTCTGGCTAAGGTTTGTATTTGTACACGAGTCTCTGCATTCCTTACTGTACCCTCTATTCCTAACAATATTTTATTTTTCAGCTTGCTACAAAGCCTGGATGCCCTGAGCCACTACCACAGCTTCTTGAAATGATCAAGAATCCTGGTGCTCTATCATCTAGCAATGCTGGAAAGGAGGATAAGGCAAGACAGTCAAGAGACATTAAGGTCACAAGAGCAATGTGGTTCAGCTGCCACTATTGTTCATGCACTTTTTGTCTTCTCTTCTGGTTTTGTTATCTGTTCTTGCTTTTGGTTTTCCTGAAATCTGGATTTTTTGTAACCATGTAAAAAACAGGTTCCTGGTCTGCTACCTGCTAACAGGGAAGAGTTCAACAGCGTGGATTCTATAGAACCAGATCCTGCTGGGTTCCGGGAGCAGGTATCACCTTGAAATTGATAGATAAGTTTGAATTTTGTTTGCTTGGTTATGTGGCACTAATTGTGTTAGATACTGACCATAACTGCTCTACAATTTGACCAAGTTATACTGTTGATGCCTGCACTTTTATTGTAATGTTTTATTGAATATTTCATTTCCTCCAGCTGTACCCGAGTTATGACTGATTAGAATAATTCATGTATGTGTAAGCTACACCTTAGAATTGCACTCAAAATTATGATTGTTTTTTAAAACACACCCTTGTGAAGTTGATATGCAAAAGTAAAGGGAAAATTCAGTGGCTCCTTTTAGGCTTAGGAAATGAAATGTAGAACCAATTGGAAACCCTAAAATCTGATACTATTCATAAAAGAAAGGAGAAAATATATTTTGCAAGATATGGCTATTCTGATTTTGTAAGACAATCTTGTGTGAATGCTTAGTTGCATGTAGTTTCATAAGTTGAGTAGTTTATTTCCCTTTATTTCTTACCTTTCATTTTTACTTTGTTTAGCAAAGGGTTATTGGCATAAAATCTTTCCTTAATCATGTATGTGTTGGGCCAGAGACAAAATTTGAACTCCTAATGCTTACTTCTTTTATGCTCAAATTGTAGGTTTCCATTTTGTTTAAAGAATGGTATAGAATATGTGAACTTCCTGGTGCCAATGATACAGCCTCTGCCCACTTCATCTTGCAATTGCATCAGAATGGGCTGCTTAAGGGTGATGATCTTACAGACCGCTTTTTCCGGCTATTACTGGTGTGGCTTTTCTTTCATCATATTGGTTATTCTTTTCTACTGATGACCAGGATTGTCAGTGTAACCTCTTTCCTTGTGCTTTTTTTCCAGGAGCTTGCTGTTGCGCATTGCTTATCCACTGAGATGATTAATTCAGGGTCACTACAATCACAACAGCTGCAGACAATGTCATTTCTTGCAATTGATATTTACGCAAAGCTTGTCTTCTCAATCTTGAAGGTTGTTAACTGTATATCTTTTTCTTTTCTCGTTTCTTTTTGGAATTTTTAGCATCTAAGCTGTTCTGTTGGTTTGTTGGAACAGGGATCAAACAAACCCTTTCTTCTATCCAAGGTGTGTATGCTATTTCTATCAAACAAACGCATGCATGTTATTTCTATCTCAAGGACTTTATTAAATGTATAATTTTTGTCTATAATATTTCCCATTGCTTTATGGTAGATTCTGGCAGTTGCTGTCCGATTCATTATAAAAGATGCAGAGGAGAAGAAGGCATCTTTTAATCCAAGACCACTTTTCAGATTATTCATCAACTGGCTTCTAGATCTTGGTTCACTTGAGCCTGTTACTGATGGTGCAAATCTTCAGGTGTTTGTCCCTTTCATTTACTTCAACAATTTATTTTTTGTTTCTTTTTTGGGTACAAACGTGGGTTCAAACTTTTAATAACCGCTAACATTGTTGATGTATGTGTAAATCACCCGTCAATTAAACTGGTTATTTTGTTTGTGTTGATTTTTATTGCTTTTGCCAATGCATTTCAACCCTCTTTCCTTCAACCAATAAGCTAAGAACATGCATGCGTGTTTGACTGATACCACTTCGTGAATTGCAGATTTTGACTGCTTTTGCCAATGCATTTCATGCATTGCAGCCCCTCAAAGTTCCTGCGTTCAGGTTAGGAATGCCCACTACTGATTCATAATTTGCTGTATTTTGGTTTAAGGATAATGTTGTAATGGTATGCTATTTTATTGTGATGCACACTTTTTTAACTGTGTGTTTCGCTCTGCATATGGAATTGTTGATGTTGCTGAATTCATTTAAGAATTCCAAATCCCTTTTTTTTTCGAGAGATGTAAACATTTTTTATTAGGGGATCATTTACTTCTAGTTTACTTTGTCAGATATTTGACCCTTTTTCGGTGGAAGTAAAGAGGTTGTATATTTGACTTTCAGGCTTTATGTTAAGTAAAATTTTGAGTGGGCTCTGATACATCAGAAATTTAAAACACATTAACTTTGCTTCTGAATTATGTTAGAAATTGGGTTGATTATATTCTCAAAATTGAGGCACATATGACCCAAGAATATATTTTAACTCCAATCTGAGCAGACATTCTTTGACATGCTCCTCATTATTGTTTATATGACTTATTTTACCGATTTTATTGTTGAAAGGTGCATCTCTATCTATGTAAAATGTGTCTTGCATTGCATGTCTGTATTTGGGCAAGACAAATATCCACCTGTAATAAATTTACCGTATTGTAGTATGTTCTCTATACTGGTTTGAATTTTTCCACGTTCTTCCTGTATCATTTTGTATTAGTTTTTTTACAATGATTGTGTATGTTAATTGTCTTGATGCTTGTATTTACCATTGTTTTGAGTGAGTATCTTTATTTAAACTCATTTGATTGTAAATATATAGAGGTTCTGTAAAGTCTACAAAGTCTATCTCACACACATTGTTTGATTTTGTTTTCATAACTTAGTTCCTTTATGGGCATGTTTCTTCAGTTTTGCATGGCTTGAACTGATAAGTCACAGGAGCTTCATGCCTAAAATGTTGACTGGTAATGGTCAAAAAGGTTGGCCTTATATCCAAAGGTTGCTTGTAGACCTGTTCCAATTTATGGAGCCTTTTCTGAGGCATGCTGAACTTGGAGACCCGGTTTGTGTCTATCTATGCCTCAATTATTTTCTTTCATTGGAAATTCTAAGAAATATCTGATTTATTTTGTTATAAAAATATATTATCCTATATTTCTTAGGATATCTAACAGCTTCCAACTGGGTCTATGCACACAATAATGCTTCTTACATCTACACCTTTTTTTCTTTTTTTAAAATTTTGTTCTGATCAGGTACGTGTCCTCTACAAAGGGACACTAAGGGTGCTCTTGGTGCTACTTCATGACTTCCCCGAGTTTCTATGTGATTATCACTTTACCTTTTGTGATGTTATTCCTCCAAGCTGCATTCAGATGAGGAATATCATTTTAAGTGCATTTCCACGGAGTATGAGGCTGCCCGATCCATCTACTCCTAATTTGAAGGTCTTAGAATCTCTTGTTACCCACACATCCCCAAACGTTTTGTTAAGGTTAAGGAGCATTAAGTTGATGTTACTGCCTTGTGTTGTTGTATGCAGATCGATTTACTCCAGGAAATTACCCAATCACCCCGCATTCTTTCAGAGGTTGATGCTGCACTTAAAGCAAAGCAGATGAAGGCTGATGTAGATGAATACCTTAAGGTCCGCACTTCCCTCTTTGAATTTGGTCTGTTTTAATAGTTGGCTTGCTATGTTATAATTCTGTAGAATTATCATGTTTGATGCATTTGTTGCTTGTAAACATGTGAATTCCTTTTGGTCAAGATTTTCTACTTTTCATTTCCTTAATTGATTCACTCCAATCTATTTTTACTTTGCTACATTTTATTCACAAGCTTTCAATCATTTTTTTTTGCAGACAAGGCAACAGGGTTCTCCATTTTTGTCTGATCTGAAGGATAAGATGCTTCTCGCACCCAATGAAGCTGCCTCTGCTGGGACTCGATACAATGTGCCCTTAATCAACTCACTTGTGCTATATGTTGGAATGCAGGTACTTTAAATGGGAAAATTCTAAGATTGCCATTTTAAATTGGAGTTTCGAAGTTGCTGAGGTTTTTTTGTTCTAAGCATGTTAGATCGTATATTTTTTATCACAATGCAAAGATCTAAATAATGTTTTGGTATAACAGGCAATCCATCAGCTTCAGGGACGAACTCCCCATACACAATCTTCAGCAAATGCTTTCCCCTTAGCCGTATTTTCTGTTGGTGCTGCATTGGATATTTTTCAGACACTTATTGTGGACTTGGACACTGAAGGCCGTTACCTCTTCCTAAATGCCATTGCCAACCAATTACGTTATCCTAATACCAACACACACTACTTTTCCTTCATCCTTCTTTACTTGTTTGCTGAATCAAACCAGGTACACCTAAACTTGTGCTATGCTTTTTATCTTTAGCTTTATCAATCATACCACCAATTGTTATTTAGCTATATATTCATGTTTTGATATAGCAGGAAGTTATCCAAGAACAAATTACCAGAGTCTTGTTGGAACGCCTAATTGTTAACCGTCCTCATCCCTGGGGTCTCCTCATTACCTTTATTGAACTCATCAAGGTATTTTCTTTGCATTTTGGTACATATTGCAGGTTATTAACCAAGCCACTTCTCTTACCTCTATTTGTAATTTTTTCTTGTCATTTGGCAGAATCCTAGGTACAACTTCTGGAACCGGAGTTTCATCAGATGTGCCCCGGAGATTGAAAAACTTTTTGAATCTGTGTCAAGATCTTGTGGGGGTCCAAAACCAGTGGATGATAACATGGTCTCCGGTTGGGTCTGAATGTCAATATAGTCTTTTAATACTTGTTAGTTTGTGTAGGTTAGACAGTTAACCCTAACCATGTTAGTTAGGATTATTTCCTCAGTTGTAATCTAACACTCTTTCTACGTTGTATATCATGTATTAGTGAAATTCTTTCTCATTGCTTTCAATTTTTTTCTCATGGAATGTGCATCTGGTTTCTTCTATACAAAAATTTACGTAGAAGATTTCATTTATAGTATGTTTCAGTAAGTAGTTTAAAACTATTATTGTAAAAGTATATATTTATAAACTTTATCATTATAGTTATCTACATGTTTATATAAATTACAGAAATATTTTTTATTAACTAAAGACAAATATAAATGAATGATTACAGTGAAGCAACGTGTATGAGTAAACAAACAAGTGCTTTCATTATAATATCCACATGTTTATATAAATTACAGAATATATATGTTCGTAGTCATTGATTCATCTCATCAATTTGTTTAATAAAAAATGCCAATAATTTATGCGTTATATAGAAAGATCTAACCCTTTAAACTTTTTTCATGAACACTTTTCTTGAATAAAATTTAGAACAGAAGAGAGTTCTATTAACAGATTCAACACGCTGGATCAGTGAGGTCAAACATTATCTACATGAAAACCGGAAGGCCATTATAAGATATGGAAAAAGTATGCAAAATTTAATATATTTACATGTCTTTTTAGAAAAATGAAAGAGTACAACCGTTACTCCTGAAGTAACTTTGGATACGTCCGTGCTTATGGATAAGTGAAAAATATGTTTGGAAACTAATGAGAATTTTTATACGACTTCATTTTTTTATATATTTTAGAAGTGTTTAGGAATAAGTTGTAAAAAAAACCATAAATAAATGGTGAACAACATTAATTTGAGGACCAAAGAGAAATTAAAATGAAGTGAACCTCACGGGACGTGATTCAACCAATTCTTTAACTGGAGAAGAAACATTTTGTATTACAAAAAGGTGAAAAAGCTCTAAAACTATCTCTCATTCTCCAACCCTTGTCAAGATATCTTACTGGAACTTAGGCATGCCATGAGTGTGGCATCTTAAGCTCTTTTGGCAAAGGAGTTTGCACGCATAAAAGTTGACTAATGTGGTCACTCATTTCAACTTCTTCACCTTGAGCATATATAAACTGTAACCAACCATTTTACAAGCAATGAGGAACAGAACTGCACTAGTGCTGAATGGATTTAACATAATGGTTAGCCTGAACCCCAAGAAAGTTGTGAAGGGGAGTGAGTCTCAGATGTTTGCATCTGCTGAAATCTTTTCATTGTTGATCGTCTCAAGTTTAGCTTTTGCTTCTCTGCCTTTTCCCTCACTGTGCATATTTTCTTTTGAGTCCTCACTGAGGCCTTAAATTGTTTCCTCTCCAGATCACTCTGTAATCACAGGACAAAAAAGATTAATGAAAAAAAAGGAGGCTACACTGAAGACATGCATTTGCTTAAGAGTTTATTTGTGCTGCTAATGTGGCCTAAAAGGACACTGTGTAGAGAAACTTCTCAGCTAGAAGATAAACACAAAAAGAAAAATGAAATCATAAACTGCAGAATCTGTTTATGAGTTCAAGTTTGCATCGTGTTTAATCCTTGAGAGCATTTGAGGGTTGATGTACACAATTCAATGTAAAACAAGCAGTTTGTGCTTTGTTTTTCTACCCTACTAAGGGTATAAATAGTGCACAATCTACATATTTAAATGTAACATAGATGGAACAAGCTTACATGCCTGAATTTTATCCATCTTGTCCATAGCTTTTCTTGTTTGCTGCAGCTCCCAATCATTTATGGCGTGTTCCTTTCTTCTCATCCTACAAACAAATTTATCTTGTTACTGTCTCAATGACAATCACACAAACAAAAAGTAATAATAGGTTTGAGAAATTTCTGCGTAGTTCTCACTCACTTTAGCATAAGTTCAACGTGCTTGGCCTTACGTGCATCTCTTTCTGCTTCCTGTTTCCTCCTCCTAACATCATCGAAAAACTCATCATATGGTCCCATCAGTCTTGTTCGTTCATAGCCTCCACATTTTGCTGTTCTGTGAGTGCAGGTAAGGCATGTCTGGCCTTTGAAAACAGGACTCTCTTCTCTAACACAGGGTAATGTTATGTTGTGCAGTTCACCATGTTCTTGAGCCACAGGGTAGCTGTTGCACAGTGCTGGGAGTCTCGAGTATTCTTCTTCTTCTTGGCTTCCATTTTGCCCAGAATCAATAGATTCTGATCAAAACATTACAATAGGTATCATGAATAATTGCATTTAGTGTGTTTACTTATTGGATTTTGTAAAATTAATGTTAATGAGATTTATCTTCTAATAGTTTTTATTCCACAAACTCGATGGAATTTAACTAAAAACCAATTCTTTCCCTATAAATATTGATCTTCAATAAGATATTTCAACTTAATTCAAAATCATGTAAAATGAATCCAAACACGCATTAGAAAGCAGGAACCAGGTAGACATGAGATCACATGACAAACCTGTAGGATGGTTAGAGGATCTGCAGAACTTATTGGCATGTTCCAACCATTCATCAATGTCTGAGAGGCAAGTTGAGAGCTTGCTGTTGTTGTTGTCGCCATTGTCAATGTTGCAGGCCATGCCATGGCTCTGTGATTCCAAAAGGAAAAAAAAAAAAAAAAAAGAAAAAGGGTATATTGGAGTGAGTTGAGTTCATTCAATGATGGCATAAATCAAACCAGTCAATAACATGCATGATGGTTAATCAAGAAACTTCGTATCAGTGTCATGAAAAATGGGAGACATTTCCAAGAACCCAGAAAGAATCAAAAGGAATGCAGCAAGAAAACTAATGTGGGTGAAAAGAGTAATGCAGAAAGTGATTATTTTGGTAGAAAGATTGATTGGAAGATGAAGCAAAGAAGGAGTTTCTTGAAGGGTCGGTGATTGTACGAACGTGGTGTCTTGGAGTGGAGAACTCAGTGGCATGGTGTGTGTTTGTATGAAATGTGGTTGAGGCGTTGCTGCAGATGGTGGAGGGAGATTCTGGCAATGCAGTCATTAGAGAACTCATGCTCCATGCTGAGTTTTTGAAGCTTCTTGCTACACGAGAAGAGGAATCAGATTTGTTGGAGCAAAAATGGGACATGTTGGCTTCCTTGTGTGAAGATGGAACTGTGTGCTTTGTTTCCAACATTGCCAGTGCCAAATACTCTCTCTCTCTCTCTCTCTCTCTCTAAACTCTCTTTTCTTTAAGGAGTTTTTCTACTTTACATGACTTCATGTCAAAAACAACTTTTGAATCAAACTGAATATTTATTATTTGGAGATGGATGAATATAGGATGCAAGATAAATAAATAAAATTAAATTTATCTTATGAATTTTAATATTTGTTAGGAGTGTTACATGCTATACAAATATAAACCGGCTTTCCTTTTTTTTTTTTTTACACTGAATAAAATTTTGTTTGATTGTTTTATATTTGTTTCACATATAACAATATATGTAAATTAATGTAAAAAAATAGTCAATTTAATTTAGCTTCACAAGGTTTGCAAGAATGTTGTGCTCTGGTTTTATTGGTACACTCACTCTCACACAAACACTTTGCTTCATTTTCATCTCATTCAAAGCTTAGTGCAATGGGTTTGAAGTTTCATCAACAGGTGTCTACTCTTTCACAACAAGAAAAGAAAAAGTCACTAATCTTATTCCTTTGGAAGAGACAAAAAAACAATATTCAAACTGGTTTTACACACTAATTTAACTCTGCTACTTAACAAGAGAACAACATGGTAACAAACAAATCAAAACAAAGAGGATCACAGTCCCTAACTGAATTAAAAATATTAATTGTAGTATTATCAAGAACAAGAACTTTGCTGTCATAGGAGAGATGCATGGCTATTCTTTGTTCAAAACATCAACAATCGTGTGCATATGACTCTGCAGCTTCTCTGTTACTCGACTCATGCTGGGCCTAGCATTTTTCTCTTCCTCCACACATTCCAAAGCCACTGTTGCCAATATCTCCACTTCATTCATGTCATAGTTTGTTCCCAAAGCAGGGTCAACAATTTGATCCACCCAAGATGATCCATTTTCTGATCCTTTCATCCTTTTCTCCCTCACCCATGTCACCAACCTCTCATGATGAGTTGACTCTGCTTCTAACTCTGTGATTGGAGCACCTGTTGTTGGACTCCTTCCAGTGATCATCTCCAACACAACAATGCCATAGCTGTAGACATCCACCTTGGAAGTGATTGGCAGGTTGAACACCCATTCAGGTGCCATGTAACCTCTTGTTCCTCGTATCCTTGAAAAGCTTGAATTGTTGAGGTTGTTCCTGTTAAGTAGCTTAGACAACCCAAAATCCCCTACTTTTGGTTTGTAATCAGAGTCAAGAAGTATATTTTGTGGCTTGATGTCACAATGCAGAATCCACTCCAAGCATTCTTCATGCAAGTATGCCAGACCCCTTGCTGTTCCCAGGGCAATGATATACCTTTTGCTCCAGTCAAGCACATTTGAAGCTGATGAAAGGTTCTGAGCCAAAGAACCATTCTCCATGTACTCATAAACCAACAACCTATGCTTTCCC
>Ga0214545_1000525_pt1 | contig 61687 bp, 33 predicted proteins | sample CNSS4metaG_FD_160064 | JGI IMG/M metagenome (GOLD analysis project Ga0214545, IMG submission 160064) | Root nodule microbial communities from cowpea collected in UCLA plant growth center, Los Angeles, California, USA - CNSS4 | ecosystem: Host-associated > Plants > Roots > Nodule | place: USA... | reverse complement strand
TGTAACCCACAATGTATTTATTTACAAAAGTAAGGTAAAATTGAGGATTAAGTAGGTTAAACGCTTTGGAAGAGATGATTTTGCTAATGAAATATAGCTTGGATAATGGTAAAAATTAACATTATCAAATATCAAGACTAAATTTTTCCTTTCCTTAACATTTTTGTGTTGCACATTATTTAACTATGACTAATTTAAGCAAGAGAGTTTTATAAAAAGTTGTTAGAAAGTGCTTTCAGACAATTCATCGATAAGTTTGAAGTTGTGTTTAATGACCCTTCTTCAAACATATTGCTTTAGAAAATTGCTTGATAGATTATTATTTGATACAACTTCATCTATTGGCACTTTTCAAACAAAGCTTTGCAATAAGTTTCAATAAAATCTTAAAATACAATTCAACCCATCATTCTTGTGTTTTAACTTATTTTTGCATTATTAGATGAAGCATATAAGAAAAATCATGTGTCTCTTCAATTAAAACACTTTTGTTTGTTCGTTCAGATGAGGTGCTTGTGTTTTTCGAAACTTGATGCTTATAAAATTATGTTTTATACTTTGTTATTAAGCACCTAATCAAAAACAAATTAAAGGGTTTGTTGAAGTTTGAATAACAATACTAATTAGGATACAAAAGATTATCTTCACAATTTTGACAAATATTATACTTAATATTAGTTTTTCTACATGAAATATAAATTAAAGAGCCTTTCATAACTTTAATACCTTGTGTGATCTACTTTTTACCTACCTCATCTTTGTTAAAAAAAGAAACTTCCATATTTGTGAATAGATGATGTTTTTATTATGTTTGAATATATTGATGAATATTAAAGCTTTGTTTCTAGCTTTCTTTATTTTTTGTGTTCTTGTATTTCACTCAATGTACTTGTTGAAACTTTGGAATATATAGCATACTACAAATAAAATTAGTTTAAAAATGGGCTTTTTTTTTCTGAAACTTAATAAAGTAAGTCAAAAATGAATTTCAACATTTTTAATTAATTACATAGTCTGTTAAATTGTCTTAAGAAGATCTATAAACAATATAATCAAATATGTTAATATATAACAAATTATTTGCAAAAGCATTTTTAAGCTCTTTTTGTTCTAACTAAATAACCGATTAGTAATTGGTTAAATCAGGTTTTAACATTTAAAGAGGAGTGTGCTTAATCAATTGAAAAGACATATACCGATTATTTTTTAGAGACATTGCAAATTATTTTAAAAAATTAGTTAGAATAATCGATTACGATCAAATATAATAGACTAAAAATGTTAGATTTTGTTTTACGAATTGCGTTTTAAAATCTATATAAAAGGATTATCAATGTTATTGCTAAAGAAAGAAATTTTACAAACAATAAAAGAATGTGTTATACAATTATTTTCTGAGATCATTACACATTTTCAAAGTGCTAAAGAGATTTGATAGATTAAAAAGTGTCGTGTTGTGTTGTGAAGTGGGTTTCAAAATGCTTCTCTTATGGTAACTTCTTTCAATTTTTATTTCTTGATTATTTCCAAGTTATTTTTTAGTTTTGTATTCTACTATGTGTTGTAGTAGAGTGTTTTACAAGTTGTTTGTGATAGATTGGATAAGGCTAGACATCTTCTTAGATAGTTAAAGAGTGGATAAGGTAGAAATCCTCTTTGATATTCATTGAAAGATCGAGACCAATATCCTCTAAGAGTGTTGTAGTTGTTGTTTTCTTTGTACTTACTGAATAAAGCCTTATATGGTCTACAACAAGCTTTTAAAGGTTGGTATAAAAGATTGAGTATTTTCCTAATTCTAAATGGATTCACTAGATGACAAGTAAACACTACCCTCTTTAGGAAAAACTACTCAAATGACTTCATTTTAGTACATATATGTAGATGATATAATCTTTAGCGCTACAAATGATCATTATGTGAAGAATTTTCTAGTCTTATGAAAAGTGAGTTTGAAATGAGCATGATGGGAGAACTGGAATTTTTTCTTAGTTTGAAAATAAAACAAGCTAAGGATCATATTCACATCCATCAAATTAAGTATGCAAAGAACTTCTTAAGAAATTCAATTTAGAAGATGGTAAAGAAATGAAGACCCCAATGCATTCAAACACATCCCAAGGATTAGGAAAAAAGTATAAATCTGTAGATGCCACTACATATAGGCAAATGATTGGATCATTATTATATCTTACTGCATCAAGACTTGATATTATGTTTAGTGTTTGTCTATGTGCATGATTTCAATATGATCCAAGAGAAGTATACCTAAGTGTTACTAAGAGAATTTTTAGATACTTAAAAGGTATTACTAATCTTCGACTTTGCTATAAGAAGCGAGAAAGTTATTCGTTGCAGAGATATTGTGGTGCAAATTTTGCAAGTGATAAAATTGAAAGACAAAGCACTAGTGAAGGATTTCACTTCATTGGAGGAGATTTAGTCTCTTAGTGTAGTAAAAAGCAAGGAATAATTGCTCTATCCATTATTGAAGTAAAGTACATATCAAATACCAACTATTGTTCTCAAATCTTATGAGTCAATAATCAATTGGAAGACTACAACAAATATGAGAGTAACATTCCTATTTTTTATGACAATAATGCTACAATAAAATTAACTAAAAATCCTATTTTACATTTTAGGGCAAAACACATTAAGATTAATCATCACTTTATTAGAGATTATGTTTAGAAGGGTGTTATTGATTTAAAGTTTATCCTAACAATGATCAACTTGCAAATATATTTACAAAATCTCTTATTGAAGAGAGATTTAATTATGAGGACTTTACTAGGCATGACTTTTATAAATGAATGATTAATGCAATGTGTTAAGCTTTAGACTTATGAACATCTAAGTATTAGACACCTTTAAACCATTAGATGCATTTTAACTATTAGACATTTTAAAACATTTGACACATGTAAATGTCACATGCATTTTTAATTGGCATTTTGTAAATTCACACATTGCACACAAAAATATATACTTTTGATTCTAATTAACTATTGATTGAAATCAAAATTTGTGTGTGTGTCTGTGTGTGTGTGTTTGTGTGTGTATGTTTGTGTGCGTGCATGTGCGTGTGCGTGTGATTTTATTTTTGAAAATATTACCACATTTCATACCAAACGTATCTTACATACTTTGTTTTCTTATTTCAAAAATTGTTTACAAAAATTATTTCTTGATTTCAAATCATTTACGATATTATAATCATTTTGAAAGTTTATAATTTTAATTTATAAAATCCTCAAAACAATTTCACATATAGTTGAAATTTTAAATGCTGCAATTATAAAATATTTCTCTAAATGTCTGAGCTACACCATCCCATAATCACTTAATCTCAAAACACACTTATATCATTTCCAAGCAAAAAGGCAAAGTTTTCTATTAAATGAAAAATATCACTCGCATTATTTCTTGAAAGAGGTAGTCCACCAGTGTATCACTCGCAGAAGGCCTACTCCTAACCCAATTCCTAGTCCTCTCACCTCTGAGTCACAAGTATTAAATGCTAACATAAAGACCAACCACCTTGGTTCTTTAAAGAAGACCATGAGAGAAAGGTTTATGAATCTCTCAAGTGTATGGCATGTTGACTTTGTGTAGGGAACACATTGGGGCAGACAATTAAGTGCGCATGCTCCCCATTCATGTTATTCATCCAGTTTCAAGTCCCCACTTGAACCATTTGTCAACACTCTCTCCACATTCAACATTATTATACCTTCCAACCTTCTACTACAAAAACTATCATTGAATCCATCACCTATTATTTTAAACATTACACTATTCACTTTTCTCTTCTTCTTCCAAGTCAAAACCTAAAATATGTGCCAAGGAAAGGAACGGATCCAAGATCCCCATACTTCAATTTCACTTTCTTTTCACAAACACATATGAATAAATTATAAGTGAACAAAAGTCAAGAGAGCACTTGTCAAATAAATGTGGAACCCTCCAAGTAGTGGGATACTACGGACACTAATTTCCCATACTTAGTGCATCATATATGCAGGTGATATATATATATATATATATATATATATATATATATATATATATATATATATATATATATATATATATATATAACATTTTTAATTCTATGTAGTCACCAAAGTCACTTTGACATAATGATAATGACAATTACTTTGTTTGACACATATACAAGAACAATAAGAAAATTGGTAAGTGAAGTGATTTAGTCAGACAAAGACTGTGTGTGGTGGAAGGGGTGTTGAAGTGATTTATGAATTATAATAAGCTCTTGTGTGTGTGTGTGTGGCGTTAAAAATTATTATATAATCAATTGTCACTTGTAAGTTGAAAGAAAGGTAAAGAGAAGATAAATTAATGAAAGCTGAATAATTGAATAAATAAAAAGAAAGCAAGTAATTGAAATCATAGAAAAAAAATAGCTATAAATATGTAAAATATGAGTGATGTAAAATATTGGACACTATGTTAAAAAATAAATGTTTTTGAATAAGTTACATAAATAAGAAAATTGAGCTTCTAAATTTGTTGAGCTTAAATTAGTTCTTTACTATGGCATTTGCTAAATAGAAAATGAGAAAGCTGAAGTGAATAGTGGTAGGAGTACTATAGTTCACGTGATTCCCATCAACAAGGTCAGGTGTTCTTGCTGGAAAATTGTATGAGAACAAACTTTCTAAATATCGGGGGTGTGGTACATTCGCTGCTCTCAGTATGATTGAGGCAAAATCTTTACATTATCATGACAAGTTATTGGGTTGTTTAAAAGTCAAAAATCAAAGAAGCATTGGTTTTAAAGTTTAATTATCAATTTCAATGAAGGTTAAGCCTCCTCATGTTTAACCTAAAATGATTAATGTATACGTCTCATGCATTTAGTTATTCTAAATCTAAAGTAATATGTAGAGTTATTGATGCAATTTGATTAATAAGTGGATTAAAACATTCATTATTTAATTACGTTGGATTAAATGTGAAACAATATTATGACTCTAAGCTCTTCCTAGTTTAAGTATATATATTATGTGTTTAATATTCTTAAAGTGTTTATAATAATTATTTAAAAAAATTGTAATAGTTAGAGTATAATTTTTTTTTTCTTTTTAAGTGTATAATTCGATTGTAATTTTATCCACTTTATCTTTTATCTATGTTGCGAAAGAACTAATGTATTCAAGAATAATATCTCTTATTTAATAATTGACTTTATGATTAAACTCTTTAATGTGACTTGACTTACATCAGGAGACAATAACAAAACATGCAACAATATCTTTCAATAATTTTTACTAGAAATAGAAGGTTAAAATTCTTAGTTATGAATAACAACCAAGATATTTTATTTTTTTTACTAAAAGTTAACCTTCATAATATCTTACCACAAAAAAATATTATGGATAGTTAAACTATAAAATAGAAGAAGGTTTATTTCATAATATCTATTTCAAGACAAATAATTTTAACTTTAATAAATATAATATTATATATGTTACACAAAGTATTAATAAATCAATAAATTTTATTTAATAGGCAATAATTTAAATAAATTATATACCTTTTTAGAAGTATATAACTCAATGGATAAAATTGATCCGGCTCGAATTGTAATATGAATAATAATATGTGAAGTGAAGCAGAGTATGTGACCTTAGACATGAGAGCAGGACATGATGAGGAACACGATAAACGTAATGTGTGGAAAAAAGAAAAAGGAAAAAGAAAAGTACGAAAGAAAACGGTGAGGGATCGCAGTCTAAGTAGCCATCATTTTACATATCTGCTTTTGCCTCCTCTGTAATCATTTTGCTCTTTCTCACTTCTATTTCTTCGTAATTTATGGAGACATTCTTATCGAGGTTATTAGTGGTGATAATGGAATGGATTTTTAATTATCCAATCCACATTTATTTTAGATCTAAATAATTAGATGAAATATTTGATCCAAATTCTTTTTTTTAGTAAAATTGTTTGGATTTTTTTAAAATTCAGATTCAAATATTTTGATTAAGATTTAAATTTATTATAAATATTTTGATCTAGTTCAAAATCCAGAATCCATTTTTTACAATAGAAATTTATATTTAATTTTCTAAAATTTGTGTTTTTAAGGCCCACACAATACAATTTGGGTAGAGCCGTTAATTTGGCCCAACCCACAGGACTATGGCCAAAAAAGTCCACAAGGGAAAAAAGTACCCCATTAAAGAAGTCCACAAGGCCAAAATCCACACAAAAGCCTTATGGGTCAAGGCCTACTATTGGACTTTCTTCTTAAACATGAAGATATATTATTTTTTAAAATATATTATTAAACTTTTCGTCATCGGAGTCGACAGCTCTAGGACTCGTCTAGGTTGTCAGGCCAAGCCAAGCCCCCCGTCTAAGTCGTCGGGCTGGCTCGATCTGTCTGGCTCGTCGTGTCGGCCTGATCTCACACAGTTAAGTCATCTGGCTCACCTGGCCCATCAAAGTCGTCGAGCTTGCCTGGTCCGTACGAGTCTTATGGCTGACTTAGTCTGTCCAAGTCATTAAGCCAACTCTACATCTCCAAGTTGTCGGACTCGCTCGATCCATCAAGGTCGTCGAGCCTACCCAGTCCATACAGGTCGTTAGGCACAACTCATCCGAGTTGTCAAGTCGGCCTAGTCCATTTGGGTCTTCGGGCCCGCCTGGTCTGTTCGGGTTATCGGGTCTGCTTGATTTTTTCAGGTCATCTGGCCTGACCAACTCGTCCAGTTCATCGGACTTGCCTAACCCGTTCATATCTTTGGGTCAGCCTAACCCATTTAGATTGTCGGGCCCGATTACTCGTCCAAGTCGTCGGGCTTGCCTAGCCCGTTTTGGTCGTCGAGCCTGCCTAGGCCTTCACAGTTGTTAGGTCTGCCCGAATATGAATTTAGCCTAGTCCATCTCAACCTTTAGCCTATCCCAACTAAAAATTTAAATTAAAAATTTGAATTGGAGTTTTTGGATTATCCATATTTGAAAATCTTGATTTAGAAAATGAATATCCAATCCATGAAATATATAAAATGTAGATTAGATTGAAATAATGGATTTTAAATAGATTGAAGTTTAATAAAATAGATTTTAAATTGATTGGATCAGAGCAAAAGTGGATCGGATAAAAAAATTAGATTTTTTGTCCATTCTTAATTCATACCCTAAAGTTTCAAATCACTCACAAATTAGTATAAAAATATATATATGCACCTTATTTTTTTAACTTAGATCTTAATAGATATAGTAAAAATAAAATAAAATAATTAATTAATTTGTAAAATTTTGTGTACAAGAATTTTTTTTTTTCGAAGAAGTCATTTTACTTAAATTGAATCTAATAATTTAGAACGATTTATAACAACACTATTTTTGTATTAGGGTGTTTAAAGATATAGATACAGGTCATTTGATGAACCAATAATCATGTTTTTCTTCTTCTTTTTTGTGTTAGTTGGTTAGAATGTCTTCAAGTGATTATGACTAACTTGTAATGTTTTGTATTTTAGTATAAATGATGTTTATGTTTCTTGAGATAAACTTAAGTAAAATAGTGATATTTGAACATGTCTTTTGAGAATACATGATACATTCTTCCAAATTATGTTTAGTTTTTTTTTATTGTTTTAGGACTCAATTTATTGTTAGGTACATTACAAATTGTACTGGAACCAATTTCTATTTTTTTTTATTAATTATAACTTCTACAAATAAAGATGAGTATCCTTTCAAGATTGAGAAATTCAAGAACAATTTCTACCTTGGAGAATTAAGATAAAGGTTTTCCTAAAGGAGCAAAGGGTGTGGATACCCTTTTTCTTGCAACATGAAAAACATAGAGAGGTATGATTTGGAGTAGTTTGAGGAGAAGACACATTGGATGATTTTTATTTTTTTTTATCTATGTTGGATGAAATGCTCTATGAGGTTGTAGAAGAAAAGATCTTGATGCATTATGGCTTAAATTGGAGAATTTGTTCATGAAAAAATTCTATTTCCAATAAGCTTCTATTGAAGAGGAGGTTGAATAAGGATATGTCACTAAAAGCTCATCTTAATGAGCTAAATCCTATCATGATGGCGCTATGGGATTAGACATAAGGTAAATGATATAGACGTAATAATGATACTCATATCCTCTCTCTCGGCATCCTACAAGAATTTGGTAAGTTCTTTAAGTGTAGGTAATAAATATATTACATTTGAAGAGGTTAAATCTAGCCTCTATACAAGGAAGTTCTCCTTAAAGCATCTAAAAATATTGAAGATGCATGATTTTCAAAGTTGGTGGTCTTCAACAAAGATAAGAAGTTAAAAAAGATGAAGGTTGATCCGAAGAACATTTTGCAGATATTGTAAGTAGCCAAAACATTATAGGAGTGATTTTCCAAGATTGAGGAAATTGGATCAATTAGATACTACAATTTAAAAGTTGAAGTAGTTTGATGATGATCATGTATTGATCATCATCTCATGATAACAATTGTTTAATATGTGGGCATTAGATTTTAGGTGCTTCTTTCATATGTGTCATTGATTAGGCATTTTCCATATTTGAAGAGTTGAATGGTTGAAATGATTTGAATAATAGTGACATTTTTTGCAAGACAATTGGTATAGGCTTTGTACACAAAAAGAGACTTGATTACAAAGTTCGCAAAATGACCCATTTCAAGAATGTTCCAGAACTGAAGAAAAGCCTTATGTCCATTGGAGTCTTAGATATGAAGAATTTCATATGTAATGTCAAAGGTGAAGTGATGCATATTAAAGGAAGTAGTTGTTGGAAAAGTTGGCTCTAGAAAGGGAGGGCGTTGAATAAAACCTTAAATTCTTTTTTCTTTTCCATAGAACCAGACTATATCGTCTAGTTTGAAATGAATTAAGCAACACATATATTTTATACTGGTTCCTCTTAACTGTGGGCTATGTCTAGTTCACCCACCCTTAAGCATATAGCTTGAGTGGCCCCACTATTCATAAACAACAATAATAAAACAAGTATACCAACCACTTCTACTAGTATGCCAGATATTATGCAAAGTGTGTGTATATGCTAGGTTTCAGTCTATTCCTAGATAAAATAAAAAATTTTGTGTTAGCCTAACCCACACTTTTAAGAATTAATTAAAAAATTGAAACATTCTCTCTAACCACCAACATCATTCACCTACACATAATCACTAAACACAAAGATTATCAAATACATACCACTCCATTTTCTAAAATAGGAGGGCAATTTCTTCCTTACCAATTTCTCCATCATCTCCATTATTCGAACCAACACAACTCCTTTTTTCGAAGGCCTTCACACCCACCTTGAGGCTCCTCCTCTCTTCCCAAAAACCTACCATCTTCCTTCGAACCATTGTCTCCAAAACATGGCCATTGCAGCATCAAGAAGAACCACGTAGCGCCTTCACCCTCCTCCTCCAACTTAAAATCGCACACCATCAAGCCACCGTTAGACTTCTTGTTGTGACCCATTTGAGGGTTTGTAAATTTGTCCGGCAAGTGCACTGGGTCAATTGTAGCACAACAAAGTCGTATCCACATGGATATGGTTTGATAAAATAGTAATTTGTAAGATTACTAAATATAAGTTTCAATAATAATAAGATAAGTGATGTTGATTAAGGTGATGGGATTAAACTTGGTTTTTTTCACTTAATTGCACTACCATTGATTCTTTATAAGTTATGTTCTTTATCTTAATGTTCCTGGAAGTATGCTTACTTGTAATTTTAACCTCACATTTGAGCATTAAAACCTAAGGGTGTCAGACACAAGATGTCCCTATCCAGGTGGAGGAACCCTTGCATTAAGAACAAGACTCTTTAAACCAACTAAAGTCGCATATCCATGTCTAGTATATGCCAAGCATTAGGAAATTTGATTAGATCTAAACACTAGACCATATGTCTCTACATCTAGTGCTGATGAAGTATGATGAGTGATCAAGTCATCAAATCAGTGAAAACAAATCAAATCACCATCACGTAAAATAAGAATATAATATATTAAATCAAGTCCAATCCAAACTAGGAAGAACTCAACTACTCATAGTGATGTTTACAATAAATGCAAGGAGCCACTTCTTTCCTCCCACAATCCTCTTATAAGGATATTACAATAAGTATCTAAGAACCTAGAACTGAACTACTATATGAGTACTCAAAACTAGCATACAAATGACAAAGGCATGTGTTTTTTTTTTATAGAAAATGGTGTACGGCTTCAGCTCCAGCTTTGGTGCTTGAGTTGTAGAGGTATCATTCTAGATCTTTCCAAACCGCCTTTCTTAGGACTTTCTGGGCTCAGACTATTCCAGATGTTTCCTCCTCATGAGGGTTTCCTTAACCGCCTTTGTGATGTTCAACACCATTTCTACCGCTCAACTCCATCAATCGCAATTTCCTTCATTTTACATGCAAAAATATCACAAACATATCAATTTTCACTTTTTATAACTTCTCTACTCCTTATTCTGTAATTAAAGGTAAAATGGGTTGTTTTACTAAGATTTATGATAAAATCAAGCAAGATAAGTGTCTAAATGATATGCAATTTTACTAAAACTAGAAACTTATCACCTCCCTGCACATCATCGGAGAAGACAATAGAACAAGTTCTATCCACTATGAGCTCAATCGTCGCAATTATCAGAGATTGCCGTAAGCTTTGCATGCCATCATGCATTATTTCACACAAGTTGCTTCGTGCATACTAGATTTGCAATGTGCCTTCATCTTTCATGAAAATGCAAATACCAACCATCACCACATAGCCCTTCCACAAAACGGCAATAGATCGTCATCGCCATCCTTAGCCCCTACCATCAACATGTGAGCAACTATACCAAAGCATATATGTAAACCGCGGAAGAGAAATTGGAGAGAGTAAATGGATAAATGAAATTATGGAGTTTGTTAGCACAAGTGACCTTGGCGCATGGATTTGATGAAGCAAGTGCATGAGATCATACATGGTTGATGAAGATGCATTGATGATCAAGTTAGAGATCTGCTAAATCTGGAATTGACTTGAAGATCATGGAGTTTGTACTTTGTATTTTATTCGTCGACTATATGACATAGATTAGAGGTCTTTTTGTCTTGAGTGTGTCATTTTTAATCTAAAAAGCTTTTTTAAAAAGTTAAAAGACTTACTGCATATAGTTTTGGTATGAATGTATTTAATCAATCGAATTGTTATTTAGTCGACTAATTTCACTTAAGTCAAGTGAAATCAACAAATTGTACAAACAAATTAACTTGTTGAATTCACATATGACCAAGTTATATAAGTTGGTTTTCAGAGAGATGAGACACAACTTGAGATTTCTAAGCGCGAAAAACTATAATAAAAATTTAGAAAACTCTCTTTCTAGATTACACAATGTGTAGTTGTTGATTAAAGATCCTAGTTGATCTTGGAATCACTTTTGCTTGGTTAAAGCTAGAAGAACGCGTGTTTGGTTGGCTTGGGCGAGCCTCCATTAGGTTTGGTTATTCTTGTTCTTATGTGTTATTCCTGGTGTGATTCCAGGTCTGTGAGTGGGATTCTTACAGTGTTGGGAATAAGATTCTTGTGGGATTCAAGAATCTTGATGTTTTTATTTTATTCGAAAGTGTAATCTTGGAGGAATTGTGTAAAACTTTTGATATAGTGCATTATTAGACTTAGTTTGTCTTGATAAACTAGATATAGCTTAGTTATTGAGTGAACCAATATAAAATCATTGTGTGATCCTCTTTTCCTTATCTTGTTCATCATTTAAATCTCAAGAAAATCAATTAAATCAATCTTTGTTAAGTGTGCAATTGTTTTTACGTTATCTAGTAATATAACTAACTTGGATATATTGATTGGAACCGTATCTTAGTTGAGAAAGCATGTTGTTTGAATGAGTTTCGTGCATTTCAAATTTTTGCATAATTTCCCAAAATATCAACGGATTGATTTCATATTTTAATTTGTTGAATCATATTGCATGAGCAGTTTTTAATCAGTTAAAAGTTTACAGTCTTGTAATATTTTCTTTCTGATTTCCTGGTCAGTTTGATTTAATAAAAAAGGGTTTTAAGTTTTTAAAAAGTAAACAAAGTTTTATAAAGCCTATTCAATACTTACAATTGGTATTTAGAGCAAGGTTCTTGAAAGTTATTCAATTTTGATCCTTAAACTGTTTTGAAATGGCTAAAAACAAGCTTCCTTTTGTAGAAGGTGCTTCTAGACACATGCCACCTATGTTTAGTGGTATTAACTATCAATTTTTGAAAATTAGAATGAAAATTTTGATTCAATCAATTGACCAAGGCATTTGGGATGCAATTATGAATGGACCTTACACTCCTAAACATGTTGATAACAAGCAGGTTGACAAGCCATGAAACCTATAGACAAAGGAGGAAAGAAGGCGTGTTCAATATGATTGTACAACCAAGAATATTCTCACCTCTTCATTGAACATGGATGAGTTCTTTAAAGTCTTTCAATGCAAAAGTGCAAAAGACATGTGGGATGTACTTGAAGTTACTCATGAGAGAACAAATGGTGTGAAGAGAGAAAGGAAGCATGCCTTGATCCAAGAACATGAGTTGTTCAAGATGCAACGAGGAGAATCAATAGCTGAAGTGCAAAAGAGATTCACACATATTGTCAACCATCTTATAGGCTTGGGAAAGGAGTTTGATAAAGAAGAGCTAAACATCAAAGTGTTAAAGTGTCTTGGTAGGAGTTGGTAACCTAAGGTCACGACTATCTCAGAATCAAGGGATCTATGATAATCAAGTCACATTTAAAAGATACTTATGAAAAAACATATAGTACATAATTTTTCCTTCTATATTAATAAAAAATATATAAAAAACTTATGAGATGAAAAAAATACTAAATATCAAACTAATATTTCACTATTAAGAAACATGAGAGAGTCACCTTTTTTATTTTTAAAAATGGAAGAGAATTGATTAGAAATCACAGTAGAGAAAACAAATTTGTGTTTAACTTTCTATTTTTTATTTTCAAAAACAAAAAAAAAATATGCAAAAGTAAAAATGAATACAATAAGATAATGAGAGAGAACAAGAAAAATATCTCAGCAAATTTTATTTTTCTCTATTATATTTAATTTTATATTTTATTATTTTTAACATTGAATATTATTATATTTTATAAAGGAAATAAAAATCTATCTAAAAAAATTATTTAAAGTTTGGGGTTGGCATGGCCTCCTAGAACCCTATTAAGATATGCATCTGCCTAAGCCAATTTAGTTTTATTTTCAGTTTGGGTCGACTCAGATTGACCTCGACCTAGCTAACTAAGCTTTACCTTCGATCAGAGTCAACTCCACTCAAACTTTATCAACATTAACTTAACTTACACGTAATCTGACTTGAATCCAACTTAAACGACATAATTGACTTAGTTCTAACCCAATCGTATTTATTTTGACCTAAGACCAACTCATATAGATTGTTTCATGGGTTGACCTTGACTTATGAGACTTTTGTTGTTACTTTGGCTTTGTTGACTTTTTCTTGACCTTAAGCCTTAGTCATCTTGGCTTGACCTTTTGCTTGGACTGACTTGACTTGATTGTTCAAGTCGACCGATTAAACTCGATTTTTTGAATCGCCCAACTCAACTTGATTCCTTGACCCAACTGACTCGACTCATCATTCAACCCCTTTAGTCCTTGCTGACTCGGCTCAACCTTTACATAGATCGACTTGACTTAACCTTCGACCTTAGATCGAATTAACTTGATTTCAGGCATAAGTCAACTTGACTATACATAATATCCAACTCGACTAACATCTGAATTTTTTGGTCCTATAAACTTTTTTTAGTCAAACTTTAGAACCAAACTCTATGAGTTTATCTGAATTAACTACTCTTCTTGTTACATTGTCAATTACAACAAAAATCTTAAAAAATAAGAATATTTTTATCTATGTAAAAGTACCATGTTTGTCTCTAGAGTGTCTTTAGATACCATGTATCGGTTCAAGGATGGAGATGCAACATCTTTAGTGACAAAATTTTCACTCATTGGATTAAGGCTTCATTGGGTTTTCTAAATTAATTTGATAAAAAAAAAAAAAGTAATTTTGGGTTTTGGGTTAGAAGTGAAATTGAAGATGTAGTAGCAAAGAGAAGGTTGTATTTATATGGGGTTCCGTGGTCAAAGGAGGGAATATTCGCACGTGTAATGGAGTTTGACAGTAAAAAGAAGTGAAAGAACTGCGAAAGGGTCTGCAATTCCAGCACGTTACGTATCTAACGTTCTTCCTCACTCTATCTTTTCTCATTTCTGTTAATAAGCCACGCCTCAGTCGCTTATCCTTTCACCCATTACTTTTTACCAACTTTCCCTAAATGACCAAACCTCCTTCAGGATAAACCGCACCTACCTTCATCAAAAGTACACACTAACGTAAATTATTATTATCAACTCATCTTTCTTCATTTCTTTTCTCTTTTTCAGACTACACTTTTTTTTTTCTTTAAAAAATTATCCTAATAAATCCATTTTTTCACTCAAATAGTACATTTTATTTTATTTTGCTAAATAGCATAGTGTCGAAAATATTTACATAAATAATACTCTCTTTCTTTTCAGGTTGAAAATGTTTACATGAAAAAAGTACTTCTTTCCATACCAAGATTCAATCATAATCGAATTTTAAATTGTTATTATTTTTTTAAAATCTCTTCTTCCTTCTCTTTTAAATGGAAAAGAAAATAAAATTAAAAATTTTATTCAAAGTTCATTTATTTGAAAATTATTTTTTGTCATTTTTTATGTTTGGAACATCCTCGTAATATTTAAATTGTAAGCACGATTTATCATCTTTTTATATTTGAATAACTTATATATATTTTTCGTTCTTTCTGATAGTTAATTAAAATAAAATAAAATAAGATTGCATGAATGGTAATAATTGTTTTAAAACTATTTAGGTTATGTCAGTTATGTCTGTCAAGTCAAGCTCATGTTTTACACATGTTATCATATATCAACTTTCTTCTCGATCTCGGGTTGTCCATCCTTTTGATTTTGTCTAATGAATATGTTCAATGTTCTATTTGAATTCTCAATCATTTTTTTTTCACTTTCACTCCTATGTTGGCTTTTATTTCGATTTCCTTTCTTTGATATCCTATGTCACATCCTTCCCTTAATCTTATTCTCAAGAATATCATCTTACTTATATCATTCATCCTATGTTAGCTTTTATTTCGATTTCCTTTCTTTGATATCTCATGTCACATCATCCCTTAATCTTGTTCTCAAGAATATCATCTTACTTATATCATTCTTTCTATGTTGGCTTTTATTTCGATTTCTTTTCTTTGATATCTCATGTCACATCCTTCCCTTAATCTTGTTCTCAAGAATATCATCTTACTTATATTATTCCTTTTGATATCTTTACCTCAATACCCTCCTTCGATGTCTTGGTACCTTCAACACATACATTTATAATTTACATTGTGAGAATTCGGTTTTTGAATAGTTGAATTCTCAAGGGTGAATGTAATCATGAAATTCTCCTCTTCTTTATTTTTTTTCAAAAACTAATAAAGAATATTAAGCTAGAATTCAATTAATATGAAACCAAATTTTGATACACGAGAGAGACTAAAGACAGACTAATACTCAACATTAATTAAAGAGGAAATGTATTTATCTAAGTATTTTTTTAATTAAATAAATTAGTTATTTGTTTTTTCTTTCAAACATTTTGGAAAATTAGTCAAAATTTGATTCTCTTACAAATTAAATTCTTGACTTGGTGGTAAAATCGGAAGAGAAAATGAGAGATTTGTGGATCCAATTCCTCTTACTCATATAAAATATTAAGAACAAACATTTATCGATAAAAAAAAATTATAAAACAAGATGGGGAATTGAACTCTCTGGAAAGTAAATTTTGAACGTGAAAAATGTAAATAAGTTTAGTCTCAGAATTAAACTGTAGATGAATTTATTAGGATAGCTTTTAAAGTTGGGTTATCCTTTTAAAAAAAAACTAATTGTTTGTTCTTGTTCTTCCATCATCGCAAAATAATTTATATTTTGATAATTCACATTAAAGTATTATACAAACTACTGAAACGAAACTATATTTTTTATGAAGAATAGTAAACAAAACACTTAAAGATGTTGAATTTAATTTTTTTATTCTTCTATTATTTTTATATTACATTTTTTATCTATAAAGTTTAAATAAATAAAACTAATTTTAAGAGATTTGAGTTCATTTTCACTTGCACAAACATAATATTCTTAAATGAATTATTTCTTCCTACATTTCTAAATTTACTTTATTATTAATCAATTTTTCGCACAATAATGCATCGAGATATAAAAAGTTTAAATTGATTGATTAATATTCTTTTTAGATCGATTGTTTATCAGACTCATCGAACCATTTATATTTCTATGATGCGATGTTTCCCTTCTCAAATTAAAAGATTCTTAATTCTTTGTTTTACGTCACTCATATCAAGGGTTCTAAAATATTCACTTATTGAAAGAAGATTACCTTCATTAGGATTACTTATGGTTCTAATTCATCCACGATTCATTGGTTTCATGGTTGCAATTCATTGGCTTCAGTCATATAAATAAAGTTTGAAGAACTAACATTAATTTTTTTTCTTTTAATATACACTATTAGTTCTAATTTACTAAAACTATAAAATTAATATTAATAAAATCACTTAAACAAATAATAAAATTGACTAACTTATCATTTTTAATTATTTCTATATATTAATATTTTCTCAAAATTGTTTTGCAAAACTTTTCCTAAACTAACAAGTGAATGTTGTTTCCACACGTCACTTTCCTACGAATTCGTAGATCAACTTTAGGTTAGAATACTTTTATAAGTTTTCACACTATCTCTTATCAACAAGCACAAACACAATAATAAAACCTTAGCTTTTCTGAAACAAGTCGAAAGAGATGTGAAAAATTGATTTGATCTTGTAAAATAATATAGGTTTCGTTTTTTATTTAATAAATCTCACTAATAATTTTATGACTTTAACTTAATAATGAAAGTATATTAAAGAATATACTATTACCATTTACATCTATCTAATGAAAAGTCAAAAGTCAAATGCATAAAAACACTTAGTTAGAAGTTTTGAAAATTTTAAAAAAACTATAACCAACTAATAATTTTTAAAAGTGATTTTATTTCCTAAAATTATATAAAATGTATAGTTGTATCGTGGTAGGGGTGTTAAAGTGAGTTAATCTGACTTACATGGACTCTCTACAGATAGAGCTAAAAATGAGTCATTTCAACTCGGTTCATTTTTTTTTGTAAGTTAAAAATTTTGTAACTCAACTCAATTTTTCATAAGTTGGTGAGTTAGTGGATTGACTTTCTTAGGATTTTATTCTTGATAGGTAAAAGTTAATAAAGGATTGTTATTGGTGGGTTACAAGTTAATGTTAACTCACCTCCAACTAACTCGAACTCGTTTAATCCATAAGTTAATTGGATTCAGCTTGATCCACATTTAAAAGAAAACCTAAATTTGTTCTACCTAACCTAACTCTAACCTATAGTGAGCGAGATTGACTCATCCATTGAAATCCATTTTGACATATGTGATGATATGATAATCTTAAGAATATGACCATTCTAAAAATAGATGATGCGTTATTTGAAGTATTACTAATGTTAATGGTTAAAAGAATAATGATAACACAATATTAAAAAAGTAATAATAGTGATAATAAGTTATAATAAATATATTTTCAAAACTAAATTTAAATTATTTTTTATTTTAAAAATAAATCTTAGTGTTTCATAATTAAAAAATAGATTGAAATTAATAAATTAGAAAAAAAAGTTATATTTTAATCTAGTTTAAACAAATTGTATCTAGGAACATTTTAGATTTTTTACACAATTTGATTCAATTGAATAAAAATTTGGATGTCTAGTTCACACTTTTTGAACAATCCTAATAAAAAAGAGATTATATATATATAAACTTATTTTAGTTTAACTAATGATTTTGAGTTTGAATTTTGAAAATGAAACTCCAGAAAAAAACAAAAAGCCTTATGATTAGGAAAAAAAACTTGACAAGGTTTGTTGTTTAAACATTGACTTATTTAGTCCAATTTTATGGGAGTTTCATTAACAAAATTCAATTGTTAGTGATTGTTTGACATGAATAAAATGAGGCATTTACTAATTTTGATAGAAGGGTATGAAGAAAAAATAGAGAGGGTTTTTCTTTTTGGGAGAAAACATAATTCTCTTAACTAATTATTGATGGAGTTCAAAGTCGGCCAAACCAAAGCTAGTGTTAATAATAATGATGGGCCCTCCTCATTTCTCAAAGTTTTCAACCCAATCACGCTCGGACACCTTTTTATGGTAAAAATTTTCCTTGTTCTGCTTCACCATACTCATAGTTTTTGACACTTTGTACATGACAACAACCGTTGGTTTCGTCAATTTGTTGTGCTCACTCTAATCTACCCATTCCCAGAGTGCCCAATTGGTAACCACTGCCTTCAAAACTCTACCTTCCTTTCATGCTTCACCCACTGCAGTGGGACAAATCATGTCTTTTCCCACTGCATGCAGGCATGAAGCAATGAATGAATGTTCATGCCACTAAGCACCACATTTTCCCACACTTGTCATCTACTCATGCCTTCTTTCCACTAATTCAAACTATTTTTCTTTTCTCATCACTTTGTTTGGGATAGATGTTGAAAATCTCACGTCGAGACAGATTTATAATATATAAGTGGATATAAACTTTACTTTACAATTTGTTCTGGTAAGATTCACTAAAATTTAAATTCTTTTTTCTTTGTGATATCAGGTCATCCGAAACTTATTCTGATGAGATTTAGTATTATTGAGTCTATTATATCACCTACTTGTTTGTTGGACCTATTGCACTCCTATCAGATTACCAACTAACATCTAGTCTTATACTTAAACTGAATATATCTCGACATGACAAGAGAGTGTTAGATATCTCACATCAATCAGAGATAAAATAGATATAGAGTGAATGCAAATTTTCCCTTACAATCTGATTCTTTAAAGTTAATTAAGACTTAGTCTACTTTTTAAGAATGGATGTCTATACATGATTTACCACAACAATGAAATATGAATCAAATTCAGAAAATGAATTAATTTTCAGATTTTTTTTCTTGCATGCTAGTTAACTTTTTTCAATTTACTCAAGATGAGAGTTATACTCAGGTTTTGATTCTTGATTCCAAAAATTTGAATAGTATACCATCACAATCAGACTAGATGGTTGTAGAGGGTAAGGTACATAGCAGAAACATCTGACATAATTTGGTATCCAACACTCAAACTGAGGTCACTGGTTGAACTAAAAGATGGAGTAATTGAAAAAATGGTTTTGAATTTAAGGAAATATGTGCTGTAAAATATAATATCTAATTACCCATCTAAAGCTATACTGATTTGATGGACTCAAAGTTGTTGATCCAGACAAAGTAGCAGTGACTGGCACCATCACAAGTTGGTCCAACTCCTACTCAATCACAGGCCCTTGTAACCAAATGATAAAACTTTTGCGGGGACAAAATAGTGAATATCCACTATAGGACTTACACTTGAATCATGCCTAACATCAAACTTTTTGACAGATTGAATGATTAGTGTCAACAAAGAAAAAGGCAAAACCACCACCCCATACGTTAACCCCTTTATGTTAGGGAAGGGGAGAGGGATCAATCACCAAATACATCAACTCCTGCTCTCTGAGTACTCTTCCATACACACAACATTTTGGACTAAAATTTAATCAAACATTTAACTTAACTTAACCACATTGCTTGGTTACTCTTGTTGCTCAAGCACCATCATCAGCACCTGTGCCACTCTAAAGGTGATTAATTCAGAAATCCCATGATTAATTAGTAATGTGCCATACATGTTGGAAGAGCAGGGCTAAAGAAAAAATAGAAAAGGAAAAAGGAAAAAAAGAAAAGCAATTGGCCACATCATTGAATTGAAATCTCCCTTTAAAAGATGGCCACAACTTCACTAACAAGCTAGAAAGGCTTCATCCAACTGAAAGAAAAAAAAAATGGATGTAGAGAAAGCCTTCCACATGACTGGAGGAGTTGGCAAAACTAGTTATGCCAAGAATTCTTCACTGCAGGTTCTTTCTTTCCTTCTCTCATCTCAATCCACAATTGAATTCTTTGTGATTATAATTTATAACTCACCTGCTTTAATCTTGTTTCTGCAGAAGAAAGCCTCTGATAAGGTGAAGCACATAATCATACAAACAGTTGAGGAGCTTTACCTTGCAACAACTCCCAAGAGCATAGGCATTGCTGATTTGGGCTGTTCCTCTGGACCCAACACCCTTTCAATCATCAAAGATATCTTTCACACCATCCAAGCCATAAGCCACAAGATCATGCACCACTCCACTGAGTTCAGGGTCTACTTCAATGATCTCCCAACAAATGACTTCAATTCAATTTTCAAGGCCCTGCCAGAGTTTCACAAGTTGCTCAGGCAAGACAGGAAAAATGGCCTCCCTTCCATTTTCATGGGTGGCTACCCTGGCTCATTCTATGGAAGATTATTCCCAAACAGTTACTTGCACTTTGTCCATTCCTCCTACAGTCTTCACTGGCTTTCAAGGGTACCATCCACCTTCTCCTTCCTTTCACATGTTTTAATACGATTCTATTTAAGAAATAGTACTATCGTTTCTTAATTTTAATCCTCTTAATAGGATCATATCATGTTGTTTAACTTATACTGTTTTATTTACCCATATTTACAACTATACTGTTGTTTTCTTCACACAAGTGTTACTATGATAAGGTAATAAGTGATATGATGTGATTGATACAAGAAAGAGACAGTTATACTGTTTGGATGTCCATGTTTCATTCTTGTACCTGGGAACATATACTTTGGAGTAGTTATTGGTGGTTTGTGTCATGCAGGTTCCTCCAGCACTCTATGATGAGCACAAAACACCATTGAACAAAGGTTGTGTTTACATTTGTGAGGCAAGCCCTTCAGTGGTGTCTGAAGCATACTCTCTTCAATTCCAAGAAGATTTTTCCTTGTTCCTTCGGTCAAGATCCGAAGAACTGGTACTAGGTGGGAGAATGGTTCTCATATTTCTGGGAAGAAGGGGCCCAGAACATGTTGACAGAGGCAACTCTTTCTTTTGGGAGATTCTTTCCCGTTCATTTGCTACTCTAGTCTCACAGGTACGTTCATAGAGGACACACACACACACCAGCATCATCATTATCTCATTATCATTATTATTGTTGCTGTTATAGCTGCCAAATTGGAATTCAACATACAAGGACAAAATAAAGTTGAAAACTTGCAACTTCCCTCTTAATTACTGAACCAAATATTTGACAACTGACATGATCTTTCAATGATTTATCTCGATTGCTATATTTTGTTGTTAGTGGCTAACTTCAGCTAATCAGAATTAGCTGGCTTGACATCAGAGTCAATGAAACGATTTTGGTTGTAATTTTATTGGCGAACCTGCATTATCAAGTTGTCAGTTTTATCATAAGCTCTTTTGTCATAAAAAACAAGTTTTAAAAGTTCATGGAATATATAAAACTAGAGTTAATAATCTGTCTATAAAACTGAATATATAAAATTGTATATGAACTATTCGATAAGATAATTTAGCAAAACAGAAATACTTTTTGACCCATATGATATACTTTTGGAGTTGATTTTAAGAATCAAATTATGTAATATCATTAACATTCCACACATACCTAGGATATGTTTTTTGAGGTATATATATATATATATATATCTATATATATATATATATATATATATATATATATATATATATATATATAATCAAGGACTTTGCTTTTGTTAAAATAGAACTGTATGGATAACTATGAATGCACTTTACTCTTTCTCTTTTCTGCTTCAAGTTCTGACCAGGTACTCAGTAAAAGGTATATATGGATAACTATGAATGAGTGAATGAGTTGTTCTGTCACCTTTTTCTTGATTTTTGGATATTGATTTTCAGGGAGAAATAGAGCAAGAAGTGTTTGATTCATATGATGTACATTTCTATGCACCATCAAAGGAAGAGATAGAAGAAGAGGTAAAGAAAGAAGGGTCATTGAAGTTGGAGAGGCTGGAGATGTTTGAAATGGAGAAAGGTGAAGATGGCAGTGAAAGCTATGGAACACAGGTTGCTGTAGCAGTTAGGGCCATTCAAGAATCAATGATCTCACACCACTTTGGAGAGAGAATCTTGGACAGTTTGTTTGAAAATTATGCAAGATTGGTAGATCAAGAAATGGCTAAGGAGGATATTAGACCAATCTCTTTTGTTCTGGTTCTCAGAAAAATATAATATTGATTCAACAAAACAAACAAAATTAATATTCTATTAAGCTTATTAATTATTTATTTTGGTTTGCAGTAATGAGACGTGTTTAAATTGCAGCCATTTACATCACTGTTATCATCATCAGTCCAATGTAAAGTCTTGGTGTTTCAGTTTCCTTCATTTATGTGTATACTTTTCCAACTGGGTGATATTTTTCAGGGTTTTTCATCATACAGTATTAATATTAATGATGAGTTTGAAAAAGCAATGTGTATATGGGACCTCCAAAAAATGAGGAACAGACATTCTTTTATAAAAAACAAATTAATTAATATAATTCTTTTAAAAGAATAATTATTTCTGACGTTGGATTCAATTTTCTTAATATATAAATGATATCAAGAAATGTTTTGATTTATCTTAAACTATTTAATATTTCAAGCACATAGCTCAACATTAATATTTTTATATATTATGTATAGTTAAAAAAATATATCAGGATAATAAAATTTTATTATTTTCTTATTATTAGACTTTACGTACTTAATAATTTAATTATAAAATTCATTATCATAACATATATATAAGATTAATCTCTCACAAAATATTGGCTATTTATATAATTTAATTTTAAAACTACAGGTCACATTGCTGTTCTTTTATATATACAAGTTCTTTGATAAAATCTACCCAACAATAAGTGTTTTGCAAATCTACTTTTAGTCTCTAATTACATCATATTTATTTACTCTATACTTTCATACAAGCTTTTCAATTTCTAATAACAGCAAATCATCCAACAGTATTTAATACATAAAATTTAACATATTTTATAAGATAAAGTGGAGTGACATTAATATAGTGATGGATTTTTCAATAAATGATGTGGAAGGTTGTCATAATTCTTATGCATTTGAGTAACAATTTTAGCAATTTTCTTAATTAGTTAAAAATACTATAGTTTAAAAAATGAAAAAAAAATGTTTATCACGCAATTAATAAAAAAGAACATTTGGTTTTCCAATTATTTACTTTCATTTGTTCATATGGTGTATGATGAACAGGTAAATGCAATAATAAATACACAACATGCTTCGTAATATAGTTTAAAAAAACAAGCCTATTTATTATCTCTTTCTATCAATAAATTGTTCGTCTTTGTAGTAAAATTTGCAAGTTTGTCTTTTATGTACACAGTATAATCTATTTTACTATTGTATTTTACAAGGTAATTTTACTGAATTTTATACATTAAGAAAATAGTTGTCTGTGTTATATTATTTCATGTAGGGTTCATATTCAGTGACACTCTTACTTTCATTAGTTGATAAATTGAGTTTTATTATAATTATATGTTTTTTATGTTTAACACTTTACATATAATGTATAAACCTAATGACTTTTACATTTCTTTATTTAATTGTACTGTATTGTATTAATAATATATGTTTAAACAATATTGGATATTGTATATTATATGCACATGTAAATATAATGCAATGTATGAACATATGTATTTTAAACACTTATTCATATTCTTGATATTTAACTTATTCTGGTAATATTGTTTTGGGAGAAATATTTATCATATCATATTTTAAGATATTAACTTGGATACGACGTTGGTTAAATCACACATTAAGGCTTTTTTTTCTTTCATTTTTTTTTTTTATTTATAAAAGCTAACATTTGTATTATTATGAAAACTGGACATTCTAACAAACTTGTCAACTCAAATTTCAACCATCATTAATGGCATGTTACCATATAAGTAGAAGGGATTTTCTAGATTCTTTCAGCAACTGTTACAACTTAAGAAAACTTTCATATTAAAGAATAAATTTTTGACATATGTTTAATTTTTATTATGAAAACAATAACTTATTACTAACATGAACATTGAGAAGTTAGGTCTTAAAAATTTCCTTGCATTTTTTTTATATATATATAAGAAGCACTAACACAAAAATTTTCATCCATGTCATTAAATCTACATTTGACATGAAATAACATACATAAATAATAAATAATATGCAGTGGTATTTTTATAAATAAATGAACAATATTTTCGAATAAATAATATTTATATCTCACTTATAAAAGTGATACTGTAAATCTGTTTTAAAATTCAAACAATGGTCTTTCTCTTTAACCTCTCCTTGCGGGAAAACGTTCCAGTGACGAAAAAAAGGTTTTCTTTATTTTTTTCGCGACGGAGCTTTCATTGTTGACCAAAAGAAGGTTTTTTCTTTTTATTTCTCGTGTGCGTTTTCTTGGGAAACAATTTTCTCTCCGGTTATTTTGCTGCATTGAGGTTAGTTTCCTACACTTTTACTTTCAGATTATGCATGATTGTTTGTAAAAAATTCACTCATAATTATGATTGAATGTTCCCTTGAATATGAGTTTTATGGTTTAGGATTTAGAATTTGTTAAAATTGTTATATTTTAAAGTCATATATATATATATATATATATATATATATATATATATATATATATATATATATATATATATATATATATATATATATAATTTAAAAATTCATAGAAAATATAGTGAAATTAATATATTAGTTTATATTATATATTTTTAGTTATTTAAATTATAATTTTAGACGTAGACATTGAACGAATCTTAGTTTTCATTTGAGATTTAGTGTAAATTATTAAACTTTAATAATTTGTCTTAAATCTTGAATTGTCAAATTAGACACTTTTAAAAAATTATTTTTCATAATTTGTTTACGTGTGGACATTGTGAGTCTATACATGATAAAATTTTGGTTCAAACCATTCTGCGTTGGTCTTCGGATGCATACTTGAATGTAGTTATAACACTTTCATTTTGTTTACTTTTGTACCGCACCTAGTCGGCCTAAGCGAAGAACAGCGGACACTTGTCATCCTTTACCGACATAACTATATCGACAAAGGCTGGGAGACTGGTGTACTGCACCTAGTCGGCCTAATAGAAAGTACCATATACATGCTAAGGTACTCGGACTTAACCACTAAGAAGCGACATTGATAAAACAAGTCGAAAACAACAATAGCGACCTAAGTCGTTAAAGGGTAACCGGCTTAGGCCGACAACTTCATGAAGATAACCAGGGACTTAGCGAAAGACAGAACGCTCTAGTAAAGCTCATCAGTCACCAATAATCAAACTAAGGGCCTAGGCTAGAGCCCAGGCCCAAGCAAAGGCCCAGCCCATGACGTGGCCAGACATAATTAATAATCTATAAATACGCATGGACCCCACGAATTAAAGGTACGCATTCATTACTTCCCTAATCACCAGATTTGACTTTTTGAAGAGATTTCGCTGACTTGAGCTTCGGAGTCCCTTCTGCAGGTAACCCCTCCCTGGTCCAAGCCGACCATTCCGAGATGTTTATAAACGATACATGTCAACCAGGAAGAAGCCTATTGAAGATATAGCGGACCAGGGAAAGGTAATACTTGTGTCTGACATACTTTATTTGTTCTCTGCAGGAACAACTTTGGAGATCGATGTGAAATGTTGAGAAAATTTTTAAATTTATGATGATAGATTTTTTTATGTACGTGTTAGTGAATTATGAAAAAATGATTTTTCAAATGGGTAGGGCCTTACCTTGTCAAAATTTCAAATGTAAGAATAGTGGAGTTTGTTATCAACATTGATGACATACATCAAGATTAGGTCTAAACTGAGCTGAGCAGGCCCAAGCTTTTATTTCTATAGGCCAAAATTAATGCAAATATTTAGAATAAGTTTATTTTGGGCCTAGTAGTATATAAATATTTGGGCTTTACATTAAGCCATATTTTGGGCCTTGGGCCTATAGGTCGTAGTGTAGTTTTGGGCTTGGAAGTTCGAATTTATGTGTGTCTAAGTTAGAACAACCTACATAGGATTTTCAATTAGGCTAAGATGGGGCAAGAGAAACCCTAGTCTAGTCACTCACATGATTGGCGAGCTCTAGCTCACATTTGCACATGTTGCAATATGAGAAGCATCATGTGCCACATGGCATAGCATACTTGAAGCATGACTTGTTTTGGAGCCAATTTGGAGAGTTCAAATTTGAATTTCTCCCTCTCTTTTTTCAAGCCTTTGCACCGAATTAGTAGCCTATAAGTAAAGGCTCCCTCCTCTAATCAAATTTACTTTGAATGAGGTTTGAATTGATGCACAAATTTCTTTTCACTTTTTATCGGAGTTACTCTAGACTAATCTTCTTTTTCTAGACTACTCTAGGCTTTCTTCCTTAAGAGTTGGTCTCGCCTCTCTCAAGGAATTCTTATCACCATCGAACAAAAACTCATTCATTAGCCTCTCAACCACAAGCTTCCAAAATTCCAACTTCATTCCATGTGCTTTCCATCCATTCAAGGAGATTGAAGCTCATTTGGTTGCCATCATTTAGTATCAAGAGCAAGGTCTTCAAGACATAAGTGTTTTGTACTTTTCCTTGTTTTACATGTGTTGTTCATCACTTGTTTTACATGTTGTGATTCATTTCTACCGTTTAAATTTTTCATATATGTCTTCTTCTTATGGTCCAAACTCATTTTTTTCATCTTGAATCATTAATGTGTGTTTTAGGTTTCTTAAATCTTTATCCATATATGCTTTAGAAATTTCTTGCCTAATGGATTACGTGTGGTGGTGAACTATGATGATAAATATCAACCAATTGGAGAAGCATCCTCTTGACTTGTAGGAGTTTGTGGCTAGCAAGTAGTAAATCATATCTTGTTCTCTATAAGTTTTGAAAGCTGGTCAATTATGTCAAATACTTACAAGAATAATATGTAGGAGAGTGTATTATAGGAAACTTAACCTACATGTTGACTTCTCCAATATTTCTTCATTTATAGAAAATATGTGTATTAACTTTTGTATCATTTAAAGACTCGATTTTGTACCAAGGTAAATGAAGAATTAGCAAAAAGAGAAGTTATGTTTACAATTGGAAAATTGTGGAGGGAGTACAAATGCAAACCTGGGAATGAGTTTTATGATCCACTTGTTAACAGAAATGACCTTATCAAGAATGTTTCATAAGGTTTTAACATGGATCAATAGGCTGTTTTTGTTGATTATCCCCTCAAACCTTCTACAATGATACAAAATTGTTAATTAGTATATCTACAATAAGTTTGACTTGTGAATTTGTAAAAACTAATTTCTTTTTCATTTTGTGGGGTATGTGTAATAGAAATAGAGATATAAGAAAAAAAAAACTATTCCTCATACTACTAGTGCTATGCTTTTGTCAAGAAGGGATAATTTGATATTTTTTTATTGATATTTTGCTCTCAATTATAATATACTATGATTTTTTTACATACAATATTTTCTTTGAACATATAAAAAAATGAGACCGATATAAATATTGGATGAGTTGAAATGTGGAAGATAACTCTTAAGAGACAAAATGACACTTATGTGAATGACGAGGCTATAGAGATCGGGGCAAGTTCATTCCTTCTGTTTTTTGTCGGTATATGTTAAAAATCACATGTAATCTGCATCATAATTATTTTGATTGTCTTTTGTCTTGTGATAAACATATGGATTATAATCTTTCAAAGATCTTATCAATAATTATTTAAAATTTCTAGTATATAATTGTAGCATTGAATTATGATATTTTATATTTATGGGTGATTGTTATAACTTGGTAATGGGAGATTCTTTCTCTCTTTTGTGCCATTTTTTCAAGGAGTGGTGAGGAAAGGACATTCAATGGTTTAGTAGAAAAAAACAACCTCCAATAGTTTGTCTTCCAATAGCAAGAGAGACTGCTACTGGTTATGTTAAGTAAACCCAAACATCATTGCTAACTAGGAGGAGACTAAAGCTTTACTTGGCATAGAGAATTACATATATAATAGACCGTGGTTGCAACACTGAGTTGATTTACATAGACCTTAAAGTGATTTTTAAAATTCAGACATAGAAAATAAACTTTGTGTTTATAGATTTCACGATGCTATTAAAGTATCATGGACAAGTTATAGCATATAGCATATGTTTCTTAATCGCCTATCTAACTATCCATTTAAGCCTTTTGTCCCAATTAGAAATATAATTTATATTAAAGATCTCTACACCAATCCTTTAGGGTGTGTTCACTTGGAGGGATGGATATGGGGGAGAGTGTGAAGATGAATTTGTGTAGATTTGGATAGATGAATTTTTGTGTTTCTTTAAGTGGATTTAGAGAGTAAAGTGAGTAGATTTGGAGATAAGTTTTATAAAAGTTAGTGAGAGATTTGATTGATGTGATAGATAAAATTAATTGTAAAAATAGATAGAATTAAGAAGTTACCAAAATACCCTTGATAAAAAAAATGATTTTATAATTTGATGTTATAAAAATAATTATAATTAATTAATACAAATTAAAAAAAATATTTAAATTATATAAAATTTTAAAATAAAAAAATTATATATATAATTATATATATTATTAGTTATTATATATTAATATATTAATTATTATATTTTAAATAATATTTTAATTATTAATAATTATTATATATTATTAATTATATATATATATATATATTTATTATTATTATTTATTTTATATATAATAAATAATATATATATCTATATAATAATTAATAAAATAATAATAATGTATTGTAATTAATAATTAATCTAATAAATATATATTTATATAAAATTTAAAGAGGGTATAAATGTAAAATGATTTATTATCTTCTCAAATCTTTACAAAATGAAGAGATGAATTTTGAGAACATATTTGCAAATCAACTCTCCCTTTTCTTTTCAAATCATGCAATAAGAACATAAAAAATTTTAAAATCTGTCTTCACAAATCCTCGTCTACAATACAATGTATGCAAACAAACAGACGCTTAATGAATGTAAAATTTTAAATTAGAGAGTCATTTAGTAGAAAAAAGCTTTTTTTTCATATATTTGAATTACCTTTTACATAAATCTAATCTTTTCCATCACATCTAGTATAAGTTAATGTCTTTATAACCATAACCTATTAATGGGCCATCAATGTGTCAAATCATTTTGTGAATATAACAAATTTAACTTTTCGAAGTAATTATTGTTACTCATTCATTAACCCAACATACAATTAAAAAAAACTAAATTCAAAGACTCCAACAAGGGGAGCCAATAGAATCTTCATTTGTTTTTTAATTTGTTATATTTGTTTCAATGTCAACTAAGAAAATAAATGTAACTAGAAATATATGATTCTCTCTATAATTATTTGCAGGGAGAAAAAATAAAAGAAACTTAACTAAAGAAAAACAAATTAAGTCCATATTATAAATTTAAATAAAATATCAAATATTGTTATACGTTTAATTTTAAAAGAAATGAACAAATTTTAGAATTTATTTACTGTTTACATACGATATCGTTGTTAATATGCTTTTTGGATTTATAAATTAACACATAAATTTTTATCAACAAGGTCATTGTAGTATAGTGGTGAGTATAGTAGTCTGTATTTTTGCTTGTCATATGAATGACTTATGTTCAATCCCTAACAATGGTGATTTTGGTTTTGTTTTTCCTTCCTTGTATATTGTTTCTCTTTTCAATGTGGTTTTATCTTTGCACTCTTTCATTTTGCTCTTTAATTTTGGTTTCATTATACGCTTGTTTACCTTATCAATGTGTGTGTTGTTAGTGCACTCTTTCTTGTTTGTTTGCATACTGAAAAGTACATTATGTGCTAGGCATGCAAATACTGAGTTTGATTTTAACAATGCAAGCTATGCCAACTTCACTAGTACTGAGTGAGTGGTGTCAATTGTGAAATTCATAAGGGCATGGGTGGCTATTATTGTTGCTTTTCTTCTGGGGCGAATTTGGTTTTGTACTATTCACTTTAACACTTTGCATATGGAAGAAAATAGCAACAATAGAGAAATGAATATATGAACTGGAGGACTTGTCAAATATCATGGTTTTCATGTCACCAATTTGTAATTCTCATCCCCTCTTGCTTTATGCCATGCTAATGGAGATTGAACTGATAGAGTTTCTTGCTTTCATAACAATCTTTTGGACTATTCTACCCGCCTAAATTCCCTTCCACATGACCACTTCTGTTGTAATTCATAATATTTGAGAAAATTTATCTGAGTTCGTGTGTGTGTGTGTGCGTGTGTGTATTTGTGTGTGTGCGCGTGTGCGTGTGCGTGTATGTGTTTTCTCCAAATATTTAATATATTTTAATATTTTTTTTATTTATTTCAACTTCTTTCTTGTAAAATACATGCATCATCTCTCTAAAATAAATCTGACAAGAGAAAGAAACAAATTCAATCTATAATGTGATTTAAATAAAATATGAATACATAATGATATTTGGTATTCACTTTTTAGAATAGAACAAAAAATTTCAAAGATATTTTTTCTCCGTGTCAAACGAAATGGTTAGTTTTGAATAATTTTCATATTTTGTTAACAATTTTTTAAACAAGTGGGTTTAGGACTTCATTAATCATCTTTGTACAAAATCACTATACCAAGTTTAGTGTAGCTAAATTCAATGTATTAGATTAATCATGCATTAATTATGATAGCTTGTAGTGACTAATTAATTATGACTTGTGTAACAAATTATATGAATTGTTTAGATTTATATTTGAAAATACAAAAAAAGAAAAATTGAGCCGTAGTATAGTGGTGAGTATTTTCGCCTGTCACGTGGATGACCTGGAATCGATCCCTGACAATGGCGAAATTTTTACGGCTTTTCTTGGTGTGGCTAGAATTTTAGAAAAAAATAAGGTAAATGGGTATCCAAATTGAAGGTTTAAAACATTGAATTTTTCATTTTTGTTTTTGGGTCATTGAGGATGGTAGCATGGTGATGCACTGTTTCTCGTGCAAAATCTTAGTTGGTTAATCCAATCTAGCAAACATTACAATCTTTGATTGAGGTTTGTCCAATCTTATGAAACATTATGTCCTTCACATGTGAACAAAAACATTATTGGGATTAGTCTGAGTTTGATTTCAGCAATGACATGCAAGCTTTCTGTTACTTGGCTGCTGTGAAATTCGAAATGGAATAGCTTTCTATTGTTGGTTTCTGTGTCTTTTTTCATTATTTTCTTTTGGGGAGAATTTGGATTTATACTATTAATTTTACACTTTGTATATGAAAGGAAATAATAATACCCGCAGAGAAATGAATATATGAATAGGACACTTATATGGTTCTGATATTATTCACAATATTTATGGAGTTGCTTTGATATGAGCTGGGAATGGAATGGTTCTGATATGATTCATAGTATTCACAGTTTATTTTTATCTTTCTTAATTCAGACGAAGAGAGATCTATGGGACGAGACTATATATTAGTTTAACATCCTTTGATTGAGTAAAAGATAGAAGAGAAACTAGTTTCGTCATTCACCAAACAACTTCACCAAACAACGTACGAATGCTCTATTTTTTGGTTTCTTTTTGTTTTCCAAATTTGAAAGTTTTATTATTTTTATGTACATTAACTACTTGTAAGAAATTATTTGTGCATTTTTTTTACATTCTTATGTCCTTATTTAATCTTATTAAAGTTTGATTGATCGGCTTGCATTCACAATTTTTTATGTTTTCTTATGTCAAAGAAACATTTTGTCATTTTCTTTTTTATTTTCGATTGTTATTACTCTTCATTGATTAATGCAAGTTAGGATAATTATTTTTACCACATATTTGATTAGTTTGGTTGTTCTGTTGTTGTTTACCATATCACAATGGTATCAAAAAACCAGTTTATTTGGGCTATATTTACTTGCTAAATGGTAGAGACAAATACAATAATAATTACTTTAAATGGTACAAATTATAATTTGTTGAAAGACAAGATAAAATACTTATTTTTGAAGTAATTGCATTATTTAGTCTTTGCTACTCATAAGTTGGATTATATGTGTCAACACCCAATTTTGTCTGAGTAAATGCATTTTTTTTTGTTAAAAAATAAATAATAATAATAATAATAAAATAATATATAAAATAATAATAATAATAATAAATAAAATAAAAAATTAAAAGAATACGTTTTGATTGATGGTAGGGTTTTTTAACTTTAATTCTAACATGAGAAAAAACAAAAAAAAAAGAAAAAACCAAGAGAAGGGAGAATATAATTTATTTTTAATTATACACGCTTTTCATGAGCCCAAATGTTTTGTACATATTTTCACCCCCACTCTTTGTTATTTACACTCTTCACATGACATGTCGGAAAAGGACATTTCATAGTTTTGTTTTTAGAGAAGGGTATAATATTGGGAGCAATTTTTTTTATAATAATTTGAATAAATATCTTGCATTTACACTTATGTGGTGTGTCTCTTTGCGTTGTAAGTATGGGAAGGTATTATTTTAATAATTAGAAGCAAATGTTCCAGATAATAATGTTTTTTAGAGAATGGTACGATTTTAATAGTTAGAAGAAAATATTTCTGGTAATAATTAGAATCAATTATATGAATAATATGTTATGATTTGATCACGATCTTTATGTGACGAAAAATATGATTCTAGTAATTACAGGCAATATTTGGTTAATAATTTTAATCAATACCGTGGATATTATGCGACCATTTAATTTCTATAATATGTTTCATCACGACCAATCCCTTCCTCATATATTTTATTATAATTAAAGACTAGGATTTCAGTGTTACTCAAAGTGCCTATATATTCTCAAATGCAAGACATAAAAAATTTTGAAAAACCCCTCTTCTTTTTTATTACTAGAGCAGACACGCAAAAGGGGGTCACCTTACTATCCTTTCGGTTAGTTTTGCTATGTTCGTGTCCTGAAAGGTAAACTCTCTTTGCTCCTAATGTTATTCATAATTCTCTTATAATATTAAATGTATGACCGATTGACCTGTTTTATCATTAAATGTATTTGAGATTCGCACGTTAAATGATTTTGGGTTTGTCATTTATATGCTCAACCCTTCTCTTTCCTTTTATTTGGAATGCCATTTATCTTAATAATTGAAAAGGTTTCTTTCGTAGGCTTTAATTCTACCTAAAAAAGATAATAATAAAAAAAATAATAAATTATATTATTTCTTTTATATAAGTATTGAATATCATGGAAAGTCTCGAACTTGTTTGATAATCAAAACACTCACTTTTAATTCTTTTTTAAAAAAATTAATAATAATAAAAAATAAAAATTATAAAATCATTTTAAATATCATGTCAAATCTTGGATTTGCTTGATAACTAAATCTTTTATCAAGCAGAATCTCGGGTTCTCTTGATATTAATAAATATATATATATATATATATATATATATATATATATATATATATATATATATATATATATATATCTAAAATTTAGAAAATAATAATGATAATAATATCAACCAGTCTTTTTATAAAGAACTATGTTATCCCTGATTTTCCAAATGGAAATACGTAGGAGCGAGGTATAATCCTCATCGGGCCAAAAAAAAATAATTTTGTTTTTAATCTTTATTATTTTTGTATGTGTTTTTTATTTTGTTTGATTTTTTTGGGGAATAACAAATATTCTAAACACCAAAATTCTACCTTGCACACTTAATTAAAGAGGGAACCGTCTTAAGACAGATGTTGTGGGATGCTAATGCCTTCCCCACATGTAACCAACTCCCGAATTCAAATTTGGTTTCAAAGACCATTCTTTTAAGGTTTTTCTATAGTTTTCCATAATAAACTATGGTGCTGACTCTTCTATATTTTTTAAATTATTTTTGTCGTCCCGTCGTGATCTTGGTTGCAACAATATGTTTATAAAAGAATGGGGCTTTGAGCACCAATAGGTGTGTGGCTTTATTCGGCAATGATGTGGGATTGTCTTGGATTTGGGGTGAATTTGGGTCTCACATGAAATGGGTATGAACCTTTGGACGAAAACTAACAAAATGGGATGGAGTAGGGGTGACGTAGAAACGTGAATCGATCGGAGGGCGGAGCGAACGAAGGAAGTCATACCACTTGGGCATAACACCAAGATAAGTGAAAGAGGGTCACCACTTGACTGGAAAACTCAAGATAAGACCATTGTCACCACTTGGGTGGAGCACCCAAAATAAGACTGTGAGATTTGACACAATCAAAAGTGTAGAGAAACTCTCAATTCATCAAATTTGTCTTTACAATGAAGTCAACTCTTTATTTATAGTCTAAGAGTAAGTTGTCCTAAAATTATGTCAAATTAAACAAGGTTTAACTCCTAAATACAACCCTTAATTAAAGAAAACACAAAATAGCATATATGGAGCTTTCAAGACGTGTCGCTCTCGATGGGTTCCACCCTTCCGTTGGTTAGGCTCTCATCATCTCCCCTTCTTGGAGAGAATTCGACCACAAATTCTAGTAGCCACATTGGATAAACCAGGTTTGGATGAATGCAAGCACCAAATCAACAAAAGAGAAAGGACCAAACTTCTTATACCGCATCGCCTGAAATTTCCGAAACAAATTGTTGTTGCTACCGCCAAAATGTATGAGACTTGCTGCCAGAACAGAAGAAATTCACTCCCTAAATATGCCTTTGCTGAAAAATAATTGGTTGCACAAATGTTCACAACTTTGGGTAAAAAAAATCCTACACTAAATAAACTAGAAGGACTACCAACTTGCACCGCTTCAATCTCGCGTTTTGGTGGAACCACCAACTTGCTCACACTAGCAAAACCCAACCCCACTACACCACTGCAATCAACACTTAATAAGGCTAATAGTTGCATTAATATTTGCTTCAATAAAACATTACAATAAAACACTACACTAGATAAGTCGTTGCACCACAAAAAAAAAATGTAATTGTGTTATGGTCCCAGCCACAAATAATTCCCATTTCACGTTGTTATTCCAACTGTTGGGGAGGCCAACAACACACTTTCAAGGTCCACATTCACCACACCAAATTTGGAATGAATCCAACCATGCACACCATCACACCGCTTCAAACACAGGTCTGAAATTCCCTTTTGTCACCAAATTACCAAGACAAGATATCGAATCCAAAGCCTCCAAAGATTTAGCCGACAAAAGAACTATTGCTCCAACCAAATATTGCACCTCAATTTCCACAAAAAGGTTGTTTAGGTATGGGGCAATTGTTGCAATTTCATTGCACCAAAGAAAGAATTGTGTTGGTGCTACATTGAATGACCAAGGCAAGATTCATTACACATAGCAATTAGACTCAAAATGCACTAAAATATCCACCTCCAAATCTACATCAAATGCATAACCAACTGCTTATCACATCTGCATTAACTACACCGAGACAATTAAAGGCATGGCTGCCACCGCATAGGCCAATACACTTGTTGTCAAAAGGAAATGGCTTGTTGCACCACTTGGAAATTTGAGTGTTCCAACCCTTCAAAACACCATGTTGCACCAAATAGGAGCCACCAACTCAATTCAAAATACTACACTACTGCATCAAAAGTTCCAACTACCACCGAATGGAATTCTAGCTGGTTGCCATGGCTCCAAATAACTCTTCACATGGAATTTTCTTTCCTTGGAAGCACAATTGAAGACACTGCTAGAATCAAATTGGCATCTGATTATGCACCAAAATTCTTGCCTCCACCGCTTGAAAATCTATGTGATTTATGGTCTTGCACCCTCCACCGCTTGAAAATATGCGTGATTTATGGTCTTGCACTGAGTGGACCAAACAAAGTTGTTGGACAATAATGATAGCTGCCAATTGGTTACAGCAAATTGGCTGTTGGGATAGTGCAATTGGTGGTTGTCACCTCACAAACTTAAATTATACACCGAAACATTGTTGCCACAAGTTTCAACTGCATAATTTACTCCAAAAGGGATTCAAAATATTTGGATCAAGTTTTAAATCTAGATTCAAATATTTGAATCAAGTTTTAAATCCAAAATCATTTTTTTTGTAAAAGTAATTTAAATTGATCGGGGTCGGGGTCGATCGGCTAACGCCTTCTAGGGTTTTTGTTGTAGTGTGGCCCCTCTAGCGGTCTTCTTAGTGGGACACTGACTGGCATAGTGGCCCATCTTCTCACATTTGTAACATTTCACGTGCTCCGTACTAGCACCCGAACTGTCTGCCGCCTTCGTGCAGTTCCTACGAAGGTGTGGGCCACCACAATTATAACATCGCAGCCCTGAGGAGGAAGATTGCGGCCTGTTGTATAGTGTCTTCTGCTGTCTGGACTCAGGAGCATTTTTCTGTGCTCTTGAGACTCGGCTGGGTCCAATCTCCAGCTCCTCTACGGTCCTGGCCTCCTCCACCAGAACTGGAAACTCCCAGATCCGCAATGGCACCAGGACTCTGCGCAGCTCGTGCCTCAAGCCTCCCTCAAACTTATGACAGCGCCACTCCTTTGTGATCGCCTGCGAGTAAAACCTCGCTAAGTACTCAAAGCGATCGATATAGGTCTGCATAGGTTGATTCCCCTGCTGTAAGGTAAGGAACTCCGCCTCTAGTGCATGCTTGGCTGAGTCTGGAAAATATTTTTCCAAAAATCTGGTTCTGAAACTCATCCAGGTCACCTCCTCCTGACGGGTCTGCATCTATTGTTGCATCCCCGTCCACCAGTACTCTGCATCCCCGTCCACCAGTACTCTGCATCGCCCACTAGCAAGAACGTGGCAAAGTTCAGCTATTGTGCTTCAGTACATGCCAGCACTCTGAATATTTTCTCACACTCCCTGAGCCAAGCATCAGCCTCATCAGGAGTGGCTTTGCCGTTGAACTTCGACGGCTTATGCTTCAGCGCATCCTCCAAAGTCACTGGTTTCGCTGGTGGTACTATGGCCCTGGGTGGTGCCGCCATTGGCTGCATAGCGTCCACCATCCTATGGATCGCCTGTGCGATCTCGTCAGCGCCAGTCTCATTTCTTCTCCTCCTATTTGCCATAGCCTGAATGCGACACATATTATTGATAAATCAAACAATTCATATTTCAATTTCATAGTAAGATAAAATAACATATACACATGTCATCACGATAGGCTCACTCCCCAAAGACCCCATGAAATCATTGAAATCACGGCTCTGATACCAAATGTAATGTCCTAGCCGGAAATTACTTATTAAAATAATTAAAAATATAAATAAACTGACAACCTCATTTATTTATCGTCGATTTCCAAAACGTGTGAAAATTTAAATACAAATATCCAACGCACCATTACAATTATAAAGAAAATGGGTCGCATCGTTCATAATACCAACAAAAGTGTCTAAAAGTTTTTACAATTTATTTCATAGTGCAACATAGTAATAAGTATTAAAATCCCAGAGATATCCCCCACTCCGTCTCAAGCATCTGCCTGCTCACCTGCATCAACATCTGCTCTTATGTAACAAGTTACATGATCATCGCCACACACACAGATAGGGTGAGCTCATTTAAATAAAATCAACATATAATATTAAATATCATATTACTAAATATAAACTCAGATTGGTACACTTTTCCCCTTTCTTTTCACACTTCACTTCCAACACCTGCCTTTAGATGTCTATCCATTCTATACCCTTTAAGTGAGAATAATGATCGATCTTCGCTGCACGAGTATCCACTCGCCCCTCCGACTACAGGTCACCACCTGATAGTCCACACGTGGGAATAACATTGCCACAACATCTCACCGTGACACCAAGTGGAGCTCTCCGAAACAAACATGAAGTTTGTAGCTGTTCCAGAGTACCAAAACTCTATCGGAATCACTCTGAAGAGGGCAATCACCCAAACCTCGCCGTACGAGCCACAACTCGCACACTCCACTGAACTTCCTAAACCACCAGGCTACAACCTAGAGTGGTCACGTATTACCCCAATACAAGATACACTAGTAGCTAGGCCCCCAGTCAAAGCATCACACGCCGCTAGGCGGAACTTAGCTCCAGACCGCCTGGCGGGCATCACACACCGCCAGGCGCCACGCACCACAGTACCCTCACAGTACCGCCACCGCCTGGCAGACACCACCACACCGCCAAGCGCCCTGCCTCGTCGTCACCGCCTGGCGCATCCACCGCCCGTCGCCAGGCACCCTGCTCCCACTGTGACCATTGTCACTGGTTTTTGACACTACCGCCTAGCGGCATGTCTCGCACCGCCAGGCGCCATACCAGTAGCACACTGCTACTGGTTTTTTTTGGCACTTTTCTCAGGTCTTAAAAGACCCCCAAACATACCACACATCATTCAGGCAACAACATTAATATTTCAGGACTATCATCATATATAAAACACAACATATACACACCTGAATCACACCAAAAACAGGGATCATAATGTCTATCCCATTCTCTTTTACTTATACATTAAGTCATAAGCTATCACTAAAGATAACATGTACTAATGACTCATGCCCGACTCCTATATACCCAAATAAAATTTTACCAATTCATTTATCATTTTGTACATTTTCATTCATCAGTTCCTACTCTAAACCTACCACATACCCTCAACCTAGTATCATGCTCTTTACGTATATAAAACTCATGCTACTACAATTCTCTCCATGCATACACCATTATTTTATAATCACCCATTTTCGCATAACGATCATTTATCAACCAGACACAAAACAAACCCAACTTGCCTTCAATCTATTTCATACGTCACCCATCACATAAAAATCACCACTAACTCAAATAACACACAACCGTGTCCATCACACACTGCTCTTTACTCTCATACAAAAAACATATATATATTTTGCATAAAATAACACCCATTTTATCAAACAGTGTGCTTACGTTGTGCGTAATGGTTTCCAACCCCCAACACAGACCCTAACACCCAATTTCATATCAAAATCATATCTTCCAACATCCCATAATATACATCATATATCATAAACACCCAAATTCACAATCAAACAAAAAACGAATCACGGATGCATCACAGATAACCCAAAATTGTTCAAAATAGCCAAGAACAGGATAATTGCGTTCCTGCCGCCTGGCAATTCATCCTCTGCCGCCAGGCAGTTTATGGAGGAAACTTAGAATCTAGTGAAAACGCATGTGCCGCCTGGCGGTCGTTCATGCGCCGCCAGGCGATTTCTGGAAAAACCCAGAAAACGTGAACTGAACAAGGATTTTCAGGTTTTTGCAGTTCAAGCATGAATCAAAACTCATCTTTACATAATAACAAAATTAAAATGCATAGTCGGAACTCCCCTAACCTGGGTTTTCTTTAGCTTTGCCTTGGCTCTCGCAAGCTTTCCCTTGACCTCCAATGTCTTTCTTCTCCTTTCTCTCAAGACAGCCCTCAGTTTCACTCAAAACTCACCCAAAACCCACCAATTCGTGCTCTCTATTGTACCCATACTGATAATCTCACCAAACCCTCTCTCCTTCTCCAAATTAGCTTTTTATTGGGTTCTTAAAATGGTTATTTTGCCTTAAAACGAATTTGGCCATAAATCTCTCACTAATCCCCCTTAATGGCTTATTACCTTCTGTTTTCCCAGCCACTCTTGTTGCCCTACACCCTAGGGTTTACGTGCCTTTTCATGTGCATGCTAGAGTAAATTTTAGCAAAAAGAAAATACTTTGTTCAAACCAAGGTTTGAACCCATCACCACCCAATTTCACTTCAAATGTACAACCAATTCAACCAAGTCATATTACATGATAATATTCACACATCAAACATTATATCCTTACCTATCACACCCAAGCATCTCAAAAAAATTACTAAAAATTAAATAACACACAATTGACATACTTAAGACTCAAACCGAAGTCCTCTCGCACAAACAAAGTACTCTCAACCACTTGAGCTAGTACTTTTCCACGTCATGAAAGTTAGTATTTAATGCCATAAAGGCTTCTCCTACCCGCATTTATTAAATAATTATTTATTTAATTATTTAAATTTCGTGGGTCTTACATCCACTACCCCACCTTATTCAATCAGCCAAAACAAGCAAATCCTCTACTAGTGTGTGCCAACCAAATTTTTAGTTGTGCCACTTCAAGCTTCTAGAGAGACCGAACCACTCGAAACAAAGTTGTTTGCACGAATGATGAAGGATTTGCACCAATCAACTTCAAGTAAAACCATGGACTATGCCGCTTTGGAAAAACCACTTCAAAACCCGAGTTAAAAACCCACCAAACGAAGAACGAACGAGAAACCAATCTTGAAAAACTAACGGGAAACAAAGATCCGAAATGAAACCAGAATGAAATGCACAATTTCAGATAAGCATAAATTCATCCAAACAAAAGCTCTGAATATCATATGACGTAGGATTGTCTCAAATTTGGGATGAATTTGGGTGTCGCACGAAATGGCTATGAACCTTGACGAAAATCGACAAAATGGGATGGAGTATGGGTGACATAGAAATGTGAATCGAACAAAAGAGGTCACGCCACTTGGGGATAACGCCAAGATAAGTAAAGGAAGGTCACCATTTGAGCGGAAAACTCAAGATAAGACCATTGTTGCCACTTGGGTGGAGCACCCAAGATAAGACCATAAGATTTGACACACTCAAAAGTGTAGAGAAACTCTCAGTTCATCAAATTTGTCTTTACAATGAAGGCAACTCTCTATTTATAGTCTAAGAGTAAGTTGCCCTAAAATTAGGTCAAACTAAACATGGCTTAACCCCTAAATACAACCTTTAATTAAAGAAAACACAAAATAACATATGTGAAGCTTTCAAGACATGTCGCTCTCGATGGACGCCACCCTTTTGTTGGTTAGGCTCTCATCAGGCAATATATAGAAGATAATGTTTGTAATCACATTGATTGAGACACATGCTATAACTTTCTAGGAGAAGATTGAGTCTTTGTATGTTTCCATGTCACACAATAACAAATTTTACTTATTGAATTGCTAATAACAAATTTTACTTATTGAATTGCTAAATGAATTTGAGGTATACAGAGAGAGCTTATATTTTAGGTCAATTAAATGAGTTTCGAAGGCTCATAAACAAACTTTCAGGAATAGTCGTTAATTTTGATTAGGGGTGGACATGAACTAGATTTTTAAAGATCCAATCTAGATCTAAATATATTTTTTCTTTAAAATAATTTTAGATTTTTTTAAAAAAAAATCGAATCAAAATATTTGGATCAAGTTTTAAATCTAGATTCAAATATTTGAATCAAGTTTTCAATCCAAAATCATTTTTTTTGTAAAAGTAATTTAAATTGAATTTTGTAAAACTTGTGTCGTCAGCCCAACCCAACCTGTCTCAATCCTCGGCTCGGTTCAACCAGTCTCGACCCTTGGTTGCGGCCAACCTATCTTGACCCTTGGTCCAGGTCAAACTGTCTCATCCTTCGACCTAAGTTAACTTGTCTCGACCTTCAGTCCATGCCGACATGTCTCAACCTTCGGCCTGATTCAACCAAAGTCGGTTGAATTTTGATCAGGATTGACTTAGCCGAATTCGACAGAATTTTGGTTGAGGCCGACTTGGCCGAATTCAACCGAAGTCGGCCTCTACTGAATTTCGATCGAAGCCAACCCAACAAAATTCGCCAAATTCGGTCGAATTTTGGAAATTCGACATAATTTCGATCGGGGTCGACTCAGTCAAATTCGATCGAATTTCTACCATGGCTAACTACGCCAACTTTGTCCAAATTTGATAGGGTCTGACTCGACAAAATTCGACCAAATTTCAGACGAGGTTGACTTTGCCAAATTTCATCCAAGGATGACCCTGTTAAATTCGGTCTAATTATGGTTAAAGCCAAGTTGACCAAATTTGGCCAAATTTGGTCGTTCTTGATTCGGCCTAATTCGATCAAATTTTGGTCAGGGCTATCTCAGACGTAATTCGTTCAGGACTGTTTCGATCACAATTTAGTCGGGACCGTCACAGTGGAATTCAGCCAAGTTTCAACCAAATTTTTTCTTAGTTCACCATTGGATTGTATTGAAAATTTGAAAGCAGGTTTGCAGTGCATTATTCTTAGTTTTTATGTTCGGATCATGGACTGAAACGCTATAGTTGTACAAATCAAGTTATCACAATTGTTATAACTTTAGGTTTTCTTCTCTACTCTACAAAATTGAAAGCTTGTAAGCATTTGATTTTGCGTTTGATTTCACTCTTTTGTATCCTTATTTGATCTTAGTATAGTTTGATTGAGTGACTTGTGTCCATGAATTTTTACGTATCACATTAAGAGAATTTTTTGCGTTAAAAATATTTGTTCCACTTTTTATGATTGTTGATGTCATTTTCTTTTGTTATTTCTCTTTGTTAATTCTTACAGGTTAGAGAAATTATTTTCACCACATATTTTGCTTGTTTTGGTTGTTGTATTGTTGTTTTCCTATTACTACTAAGTACTATAAAAGTAAAGAACCAATAAATAAAATTTGTTAACCCCAAATCAATCGATTAATTGAGATAAATCATTTTAACCTAACCAATTTTTGTTGTGTTTAAATCTTGAAATACACGGACTAAAGTTTTGGGCATATTGCTTGTGATTGTATTTTCAGAAGTAGTTAAGAAGAATACATAAGAGGTTTTTCTTCTTATCTAGGCATAAACAATTTTTTTTTTTTTTGGAGCTTATTTGACTCATATATTGACAATAAAGGATGTTATGATTCATGGTTATAGATGTTTTTACTTGGAATGTGATTCTACCCTACTTTAAACCCTAAATTCTATATCTTAATATATGAAAAGTTATGAAACTATAGATTCTCAGGTATCTCACATCTTTCATGAACACAATGGACATCTAGATAATCTTACTAGCTTTGGGTTGATAATAAATTTGACTTAATATGGTTTGATGTTTTTCCTTCTTCTGTTAATCCAGATTTCTTTTATAATAGGTATCAATTCTCGTATTTTTATTTTGTATAACTTTTTAACATGAGTTTGGTTTGATTTTCTCATGTTTTAACATTTTTTTTTCTCTTATGTAAAGATGTGCATGTGTGATATATGAATATTTAACTTTGAGTTGTGAGCGTAAATGAAATGACAAAATTCACAATGACTAACATATAAGAACTTTTATTTAAAAATAAATAAATATATACTAAAGTTAAATACTTAAAGAGAAAAAATATTATCATTTACAATGGTATTAAGTGACTTTTTTCTTAATTTCAAAAAAAAAAAAACATTAAGAAACAAATCAACCAAAATTATGGGATTCCTTTTCGGATGTTGCTCACTTTTGAATCTTTCTTTCAACATACATATAGGTCCTCAACATGGTTCAATCTCGTCATGTTGAATATTCATATAAAAGAGTATTATGTAATTCTATTTTTGTGTAACTTAAATTATGGTTTCAGCAAAGAAAAGATATACGTAATAGTTAGAGATTCAAGTATGAGTCTAAGTTTTATATTGGCTAAAAATGAGAAAGTAAAACATTATATAAAGATAAAAATCCATAAACTCATTGTTTTAAGATTTTGGATTAAGAATGGTGTCAATCCCTTATATATGGGTTTAGCTGATGTTCATTAGTATTACAGTTAGAAAAATATTTTTTTCTGTTACAACTGTTTGTTAGTTGTTTCTTTTTTAGTTTTCTTTATAACCACAACTTTATAATAAGCTTCTTTCTGCCTTGTACAGTACGTTGATCAATAAAAAATTATGCAAAGGTTTTATTTTTTTCTGTATCATAACACTTATAATTGATGTTGTATCTTTTCAATGATACCTTTCTTTAAAAATCTAACAAGTGGAATAACGACGATGCAAGAAAAGAGGAGATATCCCTCTTAAAAACCTAACATCACTTTTATTACGAAAAGGAGAATTGTTTGTTGTTGTAAATCCAAACACCTACAACTCAATTGTCTACATTATGAGTGTCATGTCTTTCCCTCACTTCAACTCCTTCTGTTGCTTTCCCTTTCTTCAAATTTGAATTCAAAACATTCACATGATGCAGAATTCAAAGGTAGATAGAAAACATAAAAAATGAAGACAACACTACACCGACACCGACATATTAACGTGTGAAAAATTCCCTCAAATTCAAATTAATTTTCAATGTGAATCATCACTCATGCAAAGTTGTAAAGCTCAGCTGGAAACGTGTGGACCCCACACATGCAAAAACACTTGTTCGGTTTTCGATTTTTGATAATGAATATTATTTTTTTTCCTTTTAATATTTAATATACAAATGGAATTTTATAATTAGTAGAATTTCACGTGTAAACCCTATTCAAATAGAACAAGGTAAAAATTTAATTCAACCCAACTATTCACCGGAGTATTATTATAAAGTTTAATAATACTGTTTTAACGGTAACGTTTCGTAAAATGATTCTCTTTTCATTTTCCTATTTTAGATATATTGAATTTCATAATTATATTATTATACTGTTAAATAATCATAATTTGAATTAACTTTGCATGCTGGTTTTAATAATTTAATTTTTTTAATTTTCAAATCGAAATTAACTTTATTTATAATTACTTTAAAATTTGGAAACATCTAGTAATATGGAGAATACTTGGTAATTAGGAAAATGAAACTTCATATGAAATCTAAATATTCGTGGCCTCAACCAAAAACTAAATTTTTGACCATCTCATATAAGGCCAGTTTTCAAGTTTCAACACGTTACTTTGAAAATAAAGACTCTTTTATTTGAGAAAAACTTAAACTCTGCACTAAAGAGAAAGGAGGTTTTTTATGCAACAAAACTTAAATGGATGATAATCAATACAGAGGAAATTAGATAAAAATATAAGTGCTTTGGCTTCTTAAAAAGATGCTTATGACCAAATTGGGGTTAGTGTTTGATTTTTTTAAAAGATGAACCATAATATCAAACCCCATGTTCATAATAAGCTAAAGAAATAAGGTTAGAAATAAAATAATCTAAACCTTTTAAAGCTACTTATTTTTAATTGATAAAATTCACAGATCGCATCAGAATTCACAGATCAGATCTGTCGGCAGTACAAAAAGCTGGCACTTGCATGATGTATTTGAAAACTCATGAAACTTAATAAATTCCAATTAGAAAATAAACTACTAAACATACAAAATCACAAGAACTGCAGAACTTAAAATCTGTGAAAAAAATTCTAAAATCAACCAGCTACCATGTACCATTTGCATAATAAAAACATAACAAAAGCATCGACAGACAGCTACATGATTAGAAAAACCATGATAAGAATATATAATATATAAATAGTAATAATGGTGACATCAATATCAATAAAATTGTCTATAATCTTGCATTATAAAAAAAAAATGATGATGAGCATGATAACAAGGAAGAAACTACTCCAATGAAAACTAAAGTCCGCAACTTTGAAAGGCTATATTAGATTGGTTCACTTGGCAGCCCCATTGGCCTGCTTTGAAGAGGTTTGTTCAGAAGTGTTGTTAAGTTCATCCCAAGCTTCAATCCAAGTGACCATGGCATCTGCAAGCTTGTTGAAGTAAGGATCAACAGCACCAAGCTTCTCTTTCACTTGCTTCGAGAGTTCAATGTAGCATTTTTGAACAGAGGTGCATTCTTTTGGAAGGGTGGCACTTTGGAAAAAGGGAATGATCTCTTCTTGCCAGAAGATGCCTTTGTACTCCTTTTTCAGATTCACAAATGGGTTGCTTGCTTTGCTGTGCCATATGTATGGAAGTCCAGTCTTCACTCCCAACCCCAAATGGTCACAGATAACCTGCAAATCCAACAACAACAGTTTAAAACAAAATTTTAACTACCACCATGTGGTTAATATAGTTAAAAATCGTTTTCTGACATGTATGACACTGTTCTGTTTCATATAACATTGTTGCATTCATGTAGTTGTTTGTGAAGTGTGACATTTTTACAAGTATTGGTGATATCAGATTGGTAATCACATGACTGGTATACCTTAACACACCAACCAGCCCACATATCATCGTATCGTCCGATAGGTTGACCATCTCCCATGAGTCCAAAGTACATTGCAGGTCCAATAAGCTCACGATCGAAGGCCAGATTCATACCACACATGGGGAACAATGTTCCTTTAGGAATGGTAAGAACAGCATCAACATACCTGAAATATACACTCACTAATTTAGCTAGGCCATGAACATATCTGAATATGAACTTGAACAACATGAATTTTGAACATTGTCCTATGATTGAAAATTGTTCTATGTATCAAAACTGAAGTGTAAAATGACATAGTATAGTAGGTACCTGGTGTTCCTCTCTCGGGGTTTGACAAGCTGTGTTGGAGCATCATAATCAGGTATGTTGAGCCAGAGACCGTGAGAAACAGCAGTGGGAGCACCCTCACGAAGACTGAAAGGGTATCCACGGACGAAATCAGCACCTTCTCTATAAGGATCATAAAGGGTGTTGAAGAAAAATGGAGTGGCTGGACATAGCAGATTCTTAATGTGCTGTTCAAGTGCATTGATATCTTTTCCAGACGGGTCCTTAGCAACCTACACATCAAAATAGGAGATACTCAGAAAAAAGTGGCTACAAGTTGTATTGAACATAGTGCATTTCTCGAACAAAGACAGTCAAAGGATTTACTGACAGCAATAACCAAACCAGAGTCCATGTTTCAATCCTTGTTTGAAATTCAGATTCATACAAAAAGGAAACAGAGACAATAAGACAAATAGATCCACCTTAAATTTGAATGGCAATCATTCTGTCTCCCATTGCCAACAAAAAAGGTAAAAGAAAAAACAATGGATGATTAAGGTTGAAATGATTCAAAAGTATTAGGAGGGAAATCTTTTCAAATTTGTTCACATTATTCTTTGCCTCATAGTACAAACTAATAAGTTTGTAGAACTAGTTGTATTCGGTTAAAATCAACTTTTAAGTTTCAAAAATGTCAAAAAAAACCCGACTATTTAATTGGAGTTAAAACGATCAAATAATTAATTTCACTTTATTGCATTAACTAAAATTAAAATTAAATAGATAAAATGGGTAAATAAATGAATAAAAAGATCATTAATTCAAAGGAAAATCAAAATCAGATCAAATTCAAGTGGTTTTCAGCCTCAAATAAACCGTCAATTAAATCTTTCCTCACAAACGTATGCCAAACATCATTACAATCCAACACTCGAAATATTATAACAATTAAAACAGATAAAAAGAGCTTATTAATTCAAATGAAAAATCAAATCCCATTCACTCAAATCCAAGTAAACTATTCTCAAAAAGTCATACCAATTCTCAAAGATCTCAAAAATCATATACTCCAGTCTCAAACGAGAGAACAACCAAATAAGGAACCTCTAACAACATTGAAAACAACAGATCGTAAATGTCACATGCACACACACACACAAGCTAACAACAAATCACGAATGCTTAAAACAAATGGAAAAACAATAACCATTTAATCAACAGATCAAATCCATATTTAGATCTAGCCCCATTTCAAAACCCCACCAAACCTTCATAAAGAACGCACTAAAAAACCAAATAACTGAAATCAATCAACCGTAAGAACATGAAACAACATCCACAGCAAAAGGAAAAGACGTTAAATCTCAGAAAACAGAATCCCCATACCATCAGAAAACGCGCATGCAAACACCCAAATTTAACCCAAACCCACAATTTTCCAAGTCAAAAGGCACAAAAACTCAGGAAGCATAATTCCCAACCCATCAGAAAACCCACAAACAGTCTTTCAACTTTAAGTCAAACCTACATTCTTTGAAGTCCAAAAATAAAAAACCAACCTAAAGAAATCCATTATAAAACTAAATCAAGAAGCAGAATTCCCAACCCATCAGAAAACCCAAAAGCAAGCACACAACTTTAACTCAAATTCACGTTTTTCACAGGCAAAGAAGTATAAGAATCAAAAGATCCGGAGATGGGTAGGTTATAATTACGAAGCAATCGTCGTCGATGGTGTAGATGTACTTCTTCTTGGAGACCATGTAGCCGAAGCAGCGACAAGCAGAGTCCTTGAAGGAGATGCAACTGGCCTTGGGGCCCAAGATCCTGTTGATGTCGTTGCGATTGTAGAGCTCGTAGTCAAAGCCTTCGGGGACTTTGATGGTCTTACTGGGATCACCATCCTGAACGATGATGAGGTGGTACTGCTCGAAGAATGGCCGCCACATCTCGAGGAAGTCGAGGTTGCGGATCGTGGGGATCACGATGTCGAGCTCGTCCTTCAGCAGAGGAACGGGTTTGGGAGAAGGGTCAGCCATTGGAGAGGAAAGGGAAGAAAAGGGAAGGGACAAAGATGGAGAGAGTGTCGAGTTTTCAACGCACAAAATGTGAATCTGTGTCTAATTGTGTGAGGTGTGAGGTGTGTGCGATGAATATATAAGGGAAAATGTTAAGCGGTGGTGTTTGTAAAAAAAAACGGAAAAGAAATTAATATAATTGAGTAGGATTTGGAGCCATTAGTGGAGGGGTTTCCATTTTTATTTTTACTTTTACATTTCACTTTAAGTTTTTTTTTTTTTCTTTCTAATGAACAAAAATATATATCTTTTGAAATTTGTGAACCAAATCAGAATGCTCCATCATTGCAATTGCAAAAAGAAAGAGAGAATAGAAAGAAATGAATGAAAAAATAAAAAAGAAATAAGGCCAAACTAAAGAATATTGGATTTAAGATAAACGAAGAAAAACATATTTGTTTCATTTTATTTTGATTACTTGATTTATTTATTACTATAATTATTATACTTTTTATCATTAAAAAATTGAAAAAACAAATCCACAGTTTATCTTAGATTCTTTGTAATAGATTACGGAGGCTATTGTCCTTCAAAATATAAATAAATAAATACTGGTGCATGCACTATGTGTATGTGTATATATTTTTTAACTATAAATGATAATATATTAACAGATAATAATAGTATAATATTATTAAATTAATATATAAAAGAAATTTATATTGATTAAAAATAAATTGAAATAAATAAATAAAATTAATTGTTAATGAATAAAAAAAACAGTTTTATAGAAAATAGGTAAAAATAATCATTAATTTTAAAAATTTAATATATAATTATATTATAAAGGATAGAATTGATATTATGAAATGTGGACACAAAAGAAATAATCATTTTTATATATACTAGCATAAACACATGCGCTATAATATTATATTAGTAGATGATAATATTGTAATATTATTAAGTTGTTATATAAATTTAAATTATATTTAAATATATTTATTAAAATTAAAGTAAAATATATCAGAACAGATGAAAGAATAATCATTAATAAATAAAGAAGAAGAGAAGAAGCAGAAATAGCCGAATTTATAAAAAGATTATAAATGTAACGGTCAATTTTTAAAAATTTAATAAATTATTATATTTAAAGGGAAATCTCCTTTTTTATATATTGCTATAGATTATTATATATTATTATTATTATATATATATAATAATTAATTATGATGTATTTTTTAAAATTTTTTGTGAAAATAAATTTGTGAATCAATGAATATAAAAAGAAATTTTTTAATTTGCAATATAATAATGAAAATAATGAATTTGTGAAGATTATTGACACTCAAATCAAAGACTTTGTAAATAAAAGATTAGAAAAAAATATTCCTAAAACAGGTAAATTGAATCACTTGTATTGTTTTATATTTATTGTTATTTTTTTTGTCTTGTAAAGGTATGAGACTTATTTGCATTTCATTTTTTCATATAAGGATATTTTTGTTCATTTAATAAATTATTAAATTAATATCGATTTTATTTTTTTATATCAATCAAGTTATTTATAAATTTTGTAATTATTTTTTTGTAATTTTTTATTATTGTTTTTTTTAATCAAACAATTAAAATTTTCACTTTTTTTTACTCTTAACTTTTCTTTTTATAATTCAAAGTGTAAAAGATAATAATTAACTATATTTATAGTGAGAATATTTAAATTTTTTTAAAGACTTTTTTAGTTATTTTTATTTTAATAATTTTGGAAAAAATTATTAGTAGTAAAAAAATCATTTTGTATTACAATTTAGATTACTCATGAGTTTAAAATAACTCAAGTCTAAAAATAATTTTGTATTAAAATATAGATTATTTATTATAAATTTGAAATTAAACTCAACTTGGAGTTATTTATAAGCTATTAAAAACAATATTATTTAACAAAATTTGTTATTGGAATAAATCATTAAATGTTGCTTATATAAATGTAAATATTTATATAAGGAAGCTTGTTAAAGATGACAATATGCATTAAATAGAAGAAATTAATGAAGAAAATGTCTTAAATAATAGGTTTAATTTTTTTTTCGTTTCTATTTTTGTTTAAAGAGTTTTAAATAGATATTCATTTTTGTTTTTGGTTTAATTATGTTTCAATTTTTAAAAACTAAACTCAATTAGGTCATTTATGCGGGTACCGTACAAATGGAATGACGTTAAAAACATGACACATGTCAGTTTGTAATTCTTTTTATATTTCTTTTGTCCACATGCCAAGTTCGTGGTGTGTCATGTGGTAATAGTAGTGTCACATGTTAATGTTAGTGTCACGTATCAATGTCAATATTCATTGTCTTATATTCAATGCCATGTGTGAGAAATGGAGAGGGACAATGTTGCTCCATTTTAACAAAAAATGGGACAAAAATTGAATCAAAAATACATATATATAGGAACAAAATTTAATACAAGACAATGTCACTTAACATTGACATTGATATGTGGCACTATTATGTAACATGACACTGTTAGTGTCACATGTCGCATCACAAGACCTAACATGCGGACAACAATAAATTTTGCAAAACAATTTAAAAAATATTAAAGAAATAAAATAAACAAAAAAAAATACAAACTAACAAGTCATATGTCTTTAAAGTCGTTGCTACCGTATTAACAAAAGTGGCATAATTGAGTCAACTTTTAAAAAATAGAGACTTCATTAAAACAAAAACAAAAAATGAGGACATACTTTCAACTTTTCAACCAAAATTGGGAAGAAGAAAGTAATTAAGCCTAAATAGTAATACTTACATATTTAAGTTAAGAGTTAAATATGTTTTTGGTCTCTTAACTTTCAATGGATTTTGAAATTAGTCCATTTTAAAACTTTGTATCAATTTAGTCATTTATCTTTCGAAATACGTGAATTTAGTCCCTTTAATCAAATTTTGTTAAGTTTATTTAACATTTCAAACGTGTTTCATAATAGTATTTGACTCAACATTAAACCAAAAATGTGTAAAACAGTATAAACAACTCTTCGTCGATTGAAACGTGTAAGAAAAATAGAATGTTAATTATCCCAATTTTAAGTGTGTTTAAATTACTATTTTTTGTTAATTTTTTTATTTTATTTTGTTTTATTTTGTTTAACATTTAAAAGTTTTCTTTGATTGCATAAAGTGTACTATTCATCGATTTCAAATAATACATTTTTTCAGTCCCATTATTCTCTTACACTTAATCATTGTGTTTTAGATCTATTTATTTGTTATATTCCAGAACATCTTGTATATATAAATATTATTTCATCACTACCAAAAACTGTCTCATTAACAATCAATTTTTGTGACTTAAAGTTATTGGTCATTACAGTGACCAATAGATACTAATTTACAAATTTATATTCCCTTTATTTTCCATTCAATAAATTTGAAAGATAAAATTTATAAAATAATAAAATATGTAGTTAAATCTAATTGAAACCCATGTTACGAGAATTACTAATGACAAATCCATATATTTCATTATAGAACATCACCAAAAGTATCTATATCTATATGTGCTTGCTCAATAATATTATTTTATTTTATGTTGTATATCAGTTTCAGTCTTTAACTAAGTGTTCAAATTATGCAATTGAAAAGAATAAAACATCAAGGTCTGGGTGGTGTAGTTGGTTATCACGCTAGTCTTACACAATAGAGGTCCCTAGTTCGAACCTGGGCTCAGACAATCTTATTAATTTTAATTTTTACAATGAGAGAGAACCAACATACAAAAGCAATAGACATTTTATTTTTTAAGTGTGTTTTTGTTCTTATTTTTTTTATTTGTTTCCATGGACAGAAGCAAACCATAAAATGGTTCCACATGTTACGATATAGGGTGTGTATCAAATTAATCCAAATTGAAACGTGTAAGAAAAATATAATGTTAATTGTCCCAATTTTAAGTGTATTTAAATTACTACTTTTTGTTATTTTGTTATTTTGTTTTTTTTTTGTTTAACATTTAAAAGTTTGCTTTGATTGCTTAAAGTGTACTATTCATAGGTTTGAAATAATACATTTTTTCTATTCCATTATTCTCTTACATTTAATCATTGTGTTTTAGATCTATTGTATTTGCTATCTTCCATAACATATAAATATTATTTTATCATTACCAAAAAGTCTCTCATTAACAACCAATTTTTGTGACCAAAAGTTATTGGTCACTATAGTGACCAATTTATATACCAAATTACAAATTTATATTCCTTTATTTTCCATTCAATAAATTTGAAAGATAAAATTTATAAAATAATAAAATATTTAACTAAATCTAATTGAAACTCATGTTACGAGAATTATCAATGGCAAATCCATATATTTCATTATAGGACATCACCAAAAGTATCTATATTTATTTGTGCTTGTTTCAATAATATTATTTTATTTTATGTTGTATATAGGTTTCACTCTTTGACTAGGTGTTCAAATTATGCAATTGAAAAGAATAAAATATCAAGGTATGGGTGGTTTAGTTGGTTATCACGCTAGTCTCACAGTTTGCAATGATATTTCGCTCCAAATGTTGAGTTGATTATCTAGTTTGTGAGAGAGAACAACCTTTAAATAAAAGCATTAGACACTTGATTTCAATTTTTAAGTCTTTTTTTTTTTTTGCTTTCTTTTTCTATTTGTTTTTCTAGAAAGAGATTCTTTATTTGTAGACCATGGATAGAAGCAAACCATCTGCATCTCTTTTGTCTCTTGACACTTTGTAGAAGATGCTTAATGGTGTGTTTGGATGAGGCAATTCAAGAGGGTGATTCATTTATTTTGAGAATTTGAAATTCTTTGTAATGAAATGCTTTGTTTGGATAGAGAAATTAAAAAGCATTTAAAATGCATGCATTTTTTTGAAGTATTTCAATTAGCTAAATTAGAAGAAATTCAATACCTTAAAAAAGGTGGAATTTGAAATTCTTCTCACTCAACCTCACACTCGGACTCAATCCCAAACGAACCCGGCAAACCCGACAACCATGACAGGCTGGACTGGCCATACGATCCAGATGGATCAGACCGACCTAACAACACATACGGGTTGAGCAGGCCCAACAACCCAGACGAGTCGAGCGGACCGGGTGACCTGATGACACATACAGGTCGGGCAAGCTTGACAACTCAAATAAGTCGGTCAAGCCTGATAACCTACATCGTCCGAGCGGGCCCGACGACCAAGATGGGTCGAGTGGCTTGACGACCTAGTGGGGCCAAGCTGGGCCAAGTTGGGCCAGGTCGTGCCCGTCAAGTTCGTCAACCTGGCCCGACAAGAACCGACCCAACTTGGCCCATCTAGAAAATGTAAGGTATTTTAATTTCTTTATCCAAACAAGTTATTTAGAAAATGAAAGAGATTTAATTGTAAGCAATTCAAATATAAAACATTTTAATTTCTAAGCATTGTTGAAATGCTCCATCAAACACAAGGTTAAGGTTTTGGATAAAAGTGGTGTCAAATGTCTTATATGTATAAGAACAATGTTATATATATATATATATATATATATATATATATATATATATATATATACAGAATCACAATCTCTCAATGATTATAACCTATATGAAACATAACCCAACAACAAGTCCATTCTCCTCAATGTTTAAAGTACTTTCGAACAAGGTTTTGTAATATCTTTTGAACTTAATGAATAAAGAATGAATGTTTTTAACATATGATTAATTCCCTATATCTAGCGTAAAATACAACTAGTTAGACAATACTACTGTTCATTCTTTAGTAGACGATCTTCTGGGTGTGACAATAGGGTTATACGACATAGTGTTTTTAGGGTGTTACAGATAAAATACATGGTATATTAGAAATCATGGTGCTCCTTGTGGGACGTATAGCAGGATCCCCAACGGAAACTGAAGAGTACTAACCTAAAGGACCCAATATAAGTTGGGCACCAAAAAATTCTTTGTCATATGTTTTGCATGTGTCTTGTAGCCAAGAAGTCTGTGTGGTTTCTTTATGGTGGTTGCTCAAGATATATGGTGAGCACAAGTTGCTTAATATCATTCAACTAATGGAATTTCTTTTTACCGTTGAATGTTGTTAACTAACTATAATTCTAATTAAAGAAAACTAGTACTAACAAATTATCCGGTCTACTTGTAGCAAGGTATAACAAAGAATTGATATAACTCTATACATGGTTTGATATACTTGCTTACTAGATGGATCCTTATCTAAATAGCATGAGTTGGCCATAGGAGTTGTAATTTCCTTTGAAGTATCCACTTTAAATTTCCTTAAAACTTCATTACAGTATTTTGATTGATAAATAAATATGCCATCATTTGCTTGTTTAATTTTCAATTCGAGAAAAAAAGTTGGCTTTCCTATCGTGGGAATTTCAAACTCCCTCTACATTATGGTAGCAAATTCTTGACAAAGAGATTGGTTAGTTGATCCAAAAATAATATCATCACATATACTTGAACAATTAAGATATGTTTATTAGATTTTTAATGAAAAAAGTGTAATCAATTTAACCTCTTCTTCTTCTTCGTCGGTGAGCTTTTGGTGGGAAATCATCGGCGAGTTTTCGGTGGAAAATTTTCCGCTCCTTTTACCAATGGATAAATCCGTTAGTAAAATAAATTAAATTATCGACAAATTTTTCTGTCGATAAATGAAATCTATATTATCAACGAATTTTTTCGTTAGTAATTAAAATATAAAATCGGTAATTCAAATTTACCGACTAAAAAGTAATTTCATTATCTTTTGTAGTGTGTAGAATTTTTTAAGTAGTGAATCTTATTCCACTTATCCTTTGAAATCTCTTTAAAGATGACATGTTATTTTCCTTTTTAGTCTTAATATATTTTTCTATTTTCACTCGCAACTTGTTATTATGTTTTACTTGTTTCCGTGAATGTATCACAAGGTTTCTCTTCTCTTCTATGTGTTTAGGTTTCTTCAACACCATTTTCAGTTGATAGACCTATCAATTTTCCAAGAAAAACATTGATAATGGATTATACTTGACGTATAAACTTGCATTTCAACAATGATATGATTTATGTTTTAGAAATATAATACTATTATGTTATATTTTATGATTTAGTGGCAACATTTGGTTAACATTAAAGACCGAGTATAAAAGTCAAACCAAACTCTTTAGTATCAGAGTAAAACTATGTTTTGAATGAGTTGAATAAATTCTGTTTATAAAATAAATAGACTTTTTTACAAGTTTAGTTCACATTTTATGAAATTACATATTTTTATCTTTATGAAATTATATGATTTATAAAACTAAAATATTCTACATTAAAATCACATGAAATTGTTTTTTTTTTTTTTATTTTTTGTATGTATTTGAGTTTTCTGACTTTTATTTTTGAGTAATGTTTATTGAAAAAGAAAACTTTATAAGAGACTTGTTAAAACGGCAGTAACATGTATGAAATTAATATTTGAGGACATAACGGATCATTTGCGAACCTCTAATCCTAAACAATAAAATTTTGAAGTGCTCATTATTTTTGTTAAACTGTCTGTTTTGGTACATTAATTATAATAATTATTTTTTTCCAAAAATAATCTTATTCGATTACTATAACAAATAATTGTTTCCAAAAATAATCTTGTTCGATTCAGAGATAAATATTATAGGCTACAAAATTCTATCTTTTGGTCTTTGAGTACGTGTAATTATATATTTAAAACTCGATATTAAAATGGAATTACTTCTTAATACATTTTATTGGGGGAATAAATGATATGGCTATTGAGTGTTAAGAGTTACATTTATATTTAACTATTAAGGGTTAAACTTTTTATTTTATTTTTTATTTATATTTAATTAATTTTTATTTGAATTTTAAGATTAAATTAAAATATATTTCCTTAAAATAATGATTAATTTTGAAATATTTTTTATTTTCATTGATATTTATTTGAATTTTATTTTATGTCCACAATTCATGCAATGACGTTTTTTAATGTAATTATTTATGTCAATAATATGTTTTTGAAACCTACATATGGGTTATCTGAATTCATTATTAGAGAATTTTTTTGAAGTTGTGATTATTGGTATTATTGTGTAAATAGTTTTAATAATATTCAATTATAAAGATATGCCTGTCCTTTCCTACACATTTAATTAAATTTCTACTTCTCCCACAAAAGCAACACAAGATTGCTTTTATAATTAAATAGTAGGATATATTTTGAACAAAAATATAATTAAATATAAAATTATCAAATATGTTGACACAAATTTCATTAAAAATCACCGACATTTTTTGAAAAATAATTTTATTCAAATTAAATAAGATTATATATATATATATATATATATATATATTCATAAGTTTTAGGATATATATATACTTGTATTTCATATATACTTAAAATTATTTGTATGATATTGTTGTCTTTTTACGAAATTTTTATATAAATGTGATTTCCATTAGATCATACTTAATTGTGTTTTTGTTTGAATGAAGATCACTATAACTTACTAAATTAAGCTAAAAACATTTTTAACAATCAAAGATTTGGACAACATTTGGATAGACACAAAGATGTAAGAAGCCAATTACGTTTCAACCTATTATTTTTGTTTCCTATCCTTAATGAAGTGTGACCTTAAACACAATGTTGAAAATGTTGTTACAAAATCTTTTATTGTGCCATGATTTTGATTTTTACCAAAAAGGAAAATGTCATCGTTCTATACGATTCTTCATTTGATTAGCTTTCTGTGTGTGACAAGTATCCCACTTTATAATTTGTTTTCAAATGGAAACCAAAGTCCAAGAGAGGGAAAGAATCATTAACACACCACACTGTTTTTCGATATCTTTATTTTTATAGTATTTCTTTTATTTTTTATTTATTAAATTTGATTCCTCATTTTAATTGTATATATTATATATTATAATCAAAATGTATTTGTGATTTTGTACTCTATAGTATGTATGGATGTCAACAAGGTAGGACAATCCGGGTTAGACTGTTATATTTTTATCTTGAAGTATAAATTCATCATAATCTACAATTTCAAATATAAAAGAGTATTAAATTTTCCGTCTCTCTATTATTCCAAATATTAATTAAATTTAAAAAATAAAAAATAAAACTTACAGTGATAAATTTATTAAGTATTTAATATTAAAAGGATATACATTTTGTTTTCTCTAATATCAGATATATCAAGACAAAAACTATAATTATATATCAAATAACAATTAGATAAAAATTAAATAAGTATAAAAAAAGATGAAAATAAGTTATGAAACTAAATACTTAATAAAAATTAATATGATTTTTTATATTGCTTGCATAATAAATGCAACGTGTTTTAAAAATTTAAAACTGGAACGCATAAAATCAGATTAAAATATTATACGTAGAGACGAATTCACTTATTATTATTTTCTAGACTTAAAATGAGAAAAAAAAAATTTGACCAACTTAAATATAAATAAGTATTATTATTATTTTTTGTAAACAAATTGAGAGAACATGTGAGTTGAAAATTTAATAAGGGAGAGGAAAACACATGAAGGAAAGTGATTGAAAGGTGGATGTGTCCCACTTGGGTAATGGGCTCCATACATGAAATTCAAAATGGGAAGCAACAAACCCTAAATTATTATCATTATTATTTTTTATTTTTTTATTATTATTTTGATTATGAGTATAAACCTAAATTGAAAATGGGAAGCAACAAACCCTAAATTATTAACATTATTATATTTTATTATGAGTATAAATAAACCTGTGATGGGATTTGCTGGCACCCCTATCATGCATGGTTGAAAAAAGTGTTGGCACGCCATGCCAGCGTATATTATGGAATAAAAAAAAAACTAATTGAAAGATTTGTGGCACTAAATAACCATTAACACTATAGAATATGCTTCTCATGCAATTTCAAAAACGTGGCATCATCTAACATTTGGTTTTCTATCTCATTTTTGCACGTAGTTTTCACGTTCACGACCACTTCAAACTATAGTGTCGTTTTATGTTGTCTCCATATGCTATGAATAGACTCATTTCTTTACTTTTTAATAGTGAGAATAGTTTAAGTTTGAAAGCTCCAAATTTCTCTCACATGCATTATTCAAAATAGTCGAAGACAATCGCCTTTTCATATATATTTCATTTGTTAACCTATAGAAAGACTTTTTTCCCTCAAGTGTGAATATGATATGTGAGGAATAATATATATATATAAGAATAAATCTATTAAATATTTTTCTTCTTTAACTTTTAGTAAAAATTGGAATTAGTCTATTTTTGAATTTTTAGACTAATTTAGTCTCATATTTAAAAACAGAGTGAATTTAATTATTTTTTAACCAAGATTTTTTAAATTTATTTGACGTTTTAAACTTGTTTCTCAGTTAACATTGAAAAAACAATGAGTTAAATGATGTAAATAACTCAATTACAGTTATGAAACATATTGAAACATTAAATAAATTTAAAAAAAAAGTGGTCAAATGGACTATTTCCGATTTTTTCTGAAAGTTAAGAGAAAAAAAAAACATATTTAAATTATCTATGAATTTATTATCTTTAAGAATTTATATTGAAGGTAACATTCTCTCTAATATAGAAATATGAAATTTTTTACTTTGCCTTTAATTTTTTTTAATTATGTAATTATTTGAAAGTCAATTTTTTATGAGAAAGTTTTACAATTGTCACTCCTACCTTTTCGATTGTGTAATTTGAAAAAGTACATGGACTTTCTCAGATATTATTTATTTGTAATAAAAGTCCCTTGCTTTCTGCTCTCTGGCAGTTACATTTTGAACGTTTGTTTTACATGTATAACGGATTGTCTTAAGTGCTTTGTTTATCTCTTTGGAACTGAAATTAACTTTTCAACGCACTTCTAATGTGAATATATTCATGTTTTGTGGATCATAAATGTTCATTGGAAACGTAAGTAAATTCAAACATACTTTTAGGAGGAATGAAAGCATACATAACGAGATTGCAACGAAAGAAACATGGGATGTAATAACGAGGGTAAACTAAAATCAAAATTAAATTGAACTGAAACATTATTATTAATAAGTTAAATTGAAATTATTGATTTTTTTAAAAAAAATATTAATGTAGCTTCGGTTTTCTTTTATGATTTTAATTCACTTATTTCCCAAATTTTTTTAATGTAGCTACGTTATTATAACTGTGAAATTAAATATAAATCATTATTATTATTATTATTGTGAAATTAAATATAAATAGATTTTATAATTTATTTTAAATAGTTTTTTTGTAGATAATTTTTAATTAAAAAATAGATAAGTTTAAGAAAACAGTCAAATAAAAAAATGTTTAAATTTAAAGAAATTGTTAAGATAAAATTGATAAAATAATTATTTTAATTTTAAAAAAATTATTTAAATGATAAAATTAAAAAATAAATGTGGATTTCAAAAAGAATATTTTTTTTAATATATATATATATATATATATATATATATATATATATATATATATAGGTATAAATATCTTAGACGAAGACGTTAAATATTAGGTTTAGTTAAAAATGGGTTGGTTCAATAAATTGAGTGTGGACCTTTTCATGAAGCCACTACTTCATGCACTTCTCTTTTCTCTACTTGCACTCCCATACAATTTTTATTCTCCCTTTTACCCTTGCACTAGTCACATTTTTGTACCTCCATCTTCAACTTCTTTTTCAGTTCCCTTCTCGGATCTACGCCGCTCCACCACCGTCTTCATCTTCTTCTTCACCTCTTTATCACAACTTCCATTTCCTTTTTCTTCACATCCATCATTCTACAATTTTTCATTGCATTCGCGCTCATCGCATAAGATACATAAAGATGCCTACTACGAAAGTTTTTTTCAATGCATTTCGGAATGTTTAATCCAAAAATACTTTTCGGATTATATAATCGGAAATACATTTAAAAAAAATTACATTCTGAAATGTGTATTCTTGAACATACTTTTCGGTTTGCACAATTTAAAATACATTTTTTAAATGTAAACCAAATTATCCAATATTTTTTGAATTTGAAAATGTGTTTCGGAAAATACATTATAGAATATATATTTTTTTAAAATATTTTTTGGATTGTGTAACTATGAAGGTATTTCCAAAAATTAAATATTTATATATTAAAGGTGTTTCGGGTATAGGGGTCACACACCTATCTCCAAGACTCAAATTACCTTTTAGTTTTTTTTGTATAATGTTCTCCTCAGCTAGCTTGTTCAACTCTTTCTTCTGTTCAATGTCTTTTTCTCCTCCCACTCGGTTGATCGGCGATCGGAGTACCTGTCTAGAAAGCTCTGATGCTTAGGTCAGTTTCAAGTCCGATCGGAATGTAGCAATAAATGTTGTAATAAATGCGAGTTAAAAGTCCTTACCAACTTAATCATGACCCAATTACATTTTTAAACTTGATTACTGATCTGTTTTACTTTAATTCAACTTTGACTTACTAGTCCAGTTTTGGTGTGGCCGTCTGATCGAAGGACTGTGCGTCCTGCCGGCTGTCCTTATAAATGAGGATGTCTCCATAGAAGTGGAGACAAAGTTCAATTGGAAATGAATGCAGGGACATTTGGTTGCGAGCCTCCTTAAAGCACTACAGAGAGACTGCAACATCAATGTTTCAAGGGAAGGTCCATCTATAGCGGGCGGCCGCAGGCCGCTTGTCCTTGGTCCCTTGACCAATGATCCGGCGGTGAACCATACAGCACAAAAGGTGTTATTTAAATTATTATATGTTAAAAATGTGATAAATGTTAAACTTTTGCATAAACAATACACTTGTCTAATCCATTAACTATACGAAGATAGGTTTTACCACGTCAACTAATGTGTAATATTACTTAATTATTTTCTTGGTTAATGGAACCATTAATTTTTTTTTACTTCAGTCTTAAAATTATACATAATTATTTTTTTTTTGAATTTATTAACATTATTTTTACATATTTTAATCAATTCTTTTTAAATTTAATTATAACAACATACCAAAATATATATATATATATATA